>OBJZ01000030.1_pt1 | contig 223446 bp, 177 predicted proteins | sample 1481641 | NCBI WGS metagenome assembly OBJZ01 (sample SAMN02364493, study PRJEB22542) | human gut metagenome | isolation source: fecal sample | host: premature infant | place: USA: Chicago, IL | collected 2012-01 | reverse complement strand
TCTCACGGCGAGGATTTTCGCCTAAATCGGTGTCCGGGATCAGTAGACCACTACAAGCGTCATCGCAACGGGTCTCCTCTAGGCGGATCGGAGAGCGCGGTTTTCCGCTCGTTTCTCCATCTTCTCCTCAATTATGTCTATGTAACTATTTCCTCTAGCAAAAAGGATTGTTCTTACATTATTTATAAATTTTCTTTGTTAGTTTTTCCTCGAGCAGTGCTGTTTGGCGGCTTCCTGAGGGGAAGATTTTTGCTGGGGCGCTGAGATAGAGGACGAGTTGTTGTTTGGTCGTCGGTAAGTTTCGGCTTTTCGGCTTTTTGTCTTTTAGTCCGATGGGCAAGGGTACCAATGAGCAGGGAGGTTTTTAGGGTGAAATTTTTATCCGGTTTCTGGGAGCGCCGTCGTGCGAATGGCACTCCTCTAGTGTGTATCGAAGAGCGTGGCAGTGGTGCAGGCGAATTCTCGTCGGTGTCCCGTAGGGTTGAAACTGCTCCTGACGTACGTAGCGTTGCGTCTGCAGATCCGGAGCAGTGGATACATTCCCAGGAGTACGAGCTTTCTTTCTGGAAGGATAAATGGCCCTATCGCCATCTGTCTGTCGAGGAACTACAAGAGGCCCGGCATAAGGATGCAATGTGGTTTCTTGGGAAGATGGGGTTCACGTACGGCTCCTCGCATTATCGCTACGAAGGTTTTGAAGGTAAGGTTTTGGAAGTAGGTAGTGGGCCGATCGGCTTTTTCGAGAAGGTCGAAGGCGTGACAGTGACTGCCCAGGACTCATTGATGGGGCTGTATGCAGAGAATCTTCCATTCTCGATTCTCGGGGAAAGAGGTTCTTCTTGTTATATAAGGGATGGTGTTGCCGATATAGAGAGTGCGTTCGATTTCGTCGTTTGCTCAAATGTGCTTGACCATACGGCCGACTGGATCCAATTCCTGATTGACTGTGTGGGCAGGTTGAGGACGGGCGGTGAGTTACTGTTGGTGACTGACTCTCGCGGAGTTCCAGCAATCGGGCATACACAGATATTCAGCCATGATCAACTGGTTCGTGTCTTGGAGTTGCTGGGAGCAAAGCAGTTCAAGGTGAAAGCCGTCGAGCGGGAGGATGGCGTTCACTGTGACTATCGTCATTATTTTCGGGTGGTTTTCTGAATTTCTCCGTGTCAATTACTCTGCCTGGACGGGCGCTAGATTGGTATCGGAATTTCGGGGCTGGAGCCGGAAATATTGTGTTGGTGGCCAGTGGTTGGATGGTTTTGATTGAAAAATAAAATATTATGAAAGGGATTTTCATGAAGAAGTCTATGCTTTCTTGTTTGTGTTTTGTGCTTCTTCTGCACTTTTTATTGGTTTTGAAAGTTGCGGCGGAAGTCTTTTGTGAGTCTTGTCTACAGGTGCGGGTGGAGCGCCCGCTAGTAGTTAGGGTTGGGTCTCACGAGCCTGGCCTGGATACTAAGTTTTATGTAATAAAGCTCTCTGAAAATTTATTCAGAGGCTACAGTTCCGGAGGTGGTGATGCTTACGCAATAACCGGGCCGGAGGCCTGGTCTATGGGCTGGCCTGCCAATAAGGTGTTAAGTAAAGGTGCCGCAGGGTCCTACAGCGAGTGTGGAGTATGGATAAATTCTCCGGTTAAGATCGGAGATGTCTATGTTGCAGCCGTGCATCAGGAGCAAAAGTGCGACTACATCAATGGTGGGCAGACGCACAAGTCAATGGGAGTATCGTTTTCTTATGACGGTCTATCTTGGGTTAATCCAATTACTGTGTTGACCAGCCCTGAAGCACCGAAGATGGGGGTCCAATCTGGGGAGGGTGACTGTTCACTGGTTCGGGCCCCCGATGAAGGCTACCTCTATATGTATTGTTTCAGGCCGGGGCGATGGGATAATATCGTGGCGCGTGCTCCGGAGGCATCTTATATGTTCCCGTCAAGCTGGAGGAAATTATATAAAGGAAGTTGGAGTGAGCCTGCGATTGGTGGTATGGCAGATAGTTTGGGTACTATAGGGAGTAGTGTTGGGTATTGGCGGGCTGGACGTAAAGTTATTGCGCTTGATCTCGATCCATGGTTTGGCGGGATAAAGCTGTCATTGTCCTCGGATTATAAGAATTTTTTTACCCTTAAGGATCCTCTTGTTCCGTTTGTTAAAAATGATTGGGATCGAAATTTAATAGGGAAGTCAACTGACTTAATTGCATGCGTGGGGGTCGTGAATCTACTTGGTGGCGGGAATCGAGTTGATAATTCTGGCTGGGGTATCACCTATACTTATATACCGCATGGAGGAACGCTAAAGGAAAAGTATCTCGTCTTTCAAGGGGTTAACATGAAGGTGGTTAGTGAACCTCAACAGGCTTCCGTAGGTTTGGCTCTTACCCGCTGGGAGCACAGGAGTGGGAAATACAGAGTTACTACTCTGCCTGTGGTGAGACAATCCGAGTACACCGAGCGTAATCGTATCGCATATCTCCTGACTCGTCCTGTCGTTGGTATTGAAACGCTTGAGGTGGAGGAGTGTGTGAATAGACAGGATCCCGATGATTATCTCGTGACTGATGCAGGAGGATGTGACGGGAGCGGACATGATCGAATCGCCACTATCGGTTGGGTGTATAAATACCCACAAAAAAATACGGTCCCTATTTATCGCTGTTACTCTCCGCTTGGCGAAAATCATTTTCTATCATCGAATGCAGGGTGTGATGATTTGGGAAGCTTGGAATGGAAGCTTGGATATGGTTTGAAGTAAGGCAAAAATTTTCGATTGCCGCTTCAGTTGTTTCCACCTGTTCTTACGGGTTATTGGTTTGTAGCCCCCTGCAAGAGGCTGTCTGCCGTAATCATGCCGTCCGACGTGCAGCGACTGACATCGATCAAATCAGCCACCACTTGAACAGGAAGAAGAACGCCATGCCCAGCAGCATGCTCGCCAGGGTATTGCGGGTATAGAGCACCAGCGCCACGGTGACTGCGCCGCTGACCAGGTAGGGATTGTCGTAGCCGAGGTCGATGCGGCCCTCGGGCATGAACACGATGGGGCCGCAGATCGCGGTGAGCATGCCGGGCACGGCGAAACCGAGGAACTGCCGCAGGTTGCTGCCGAGGCGGATCGGCAGGCGTGGTTCGAGGAACAGGTAGCGGTTGAGGAAGACGATCGCGCCCATCCCGAAGATCACTGCCCAGACCATGGCGCCTCCCGATACAGCTTGTTGCAGACGAAACCGGCGGCCATCCCGGCGAGACCGGCGAGGACCAGCGCCGAACTCCATTGCCAGTGGCTGAACAGCACCGAGCAGAACAGCGAGGTGGCCACGCAGACCAGCGTCGGTACGTTGCGCACCAGTGGCGCGACCAGCGCGATGAAGGTGGCGGCGATGGAGAAATCCAGGCCCAGGTGTTCGAGACCGGGAATGCTGCGGCCAAGCAGGATGCCGGCGAGGGTGAACAGGTTCCAGGCGATATAGAAGGTCAGGCCGACGCCGAGGGCGTACCAGCGGTTGAAGTTGCGCCGTTCGTGCTGGCTGGCGAGGGCGAAGAACTCGTCGGTGAGCAGGAAGCCCAGGCCGATCCGCCAGCGTCCCGGCAGAGGCGACAGGACCGGCCGCAAGCTCATGCCGTAGAGCAGGTGCTGCGAGGTCAGGAGGAGGGTGGTGAAGATGATCGAAAAGAACCCGGCACCGCCCTTGAGCATGCCGATCGCCACCAACTGGGCGGCGCCGGCGAAGACGATGGCGGACAGGCCCTGGCCCTCGGCCGGGGTAAGGTTGGCTTCGATGGCCATCGATCCCGCCAGCAGCCCCCAGGGCGCGACGGCCAGGGACAATGGGAGGATGGCGACGGCGCCGCGGAGAAAGGCTTGGCGGGGCAGGTCGTGGGCAGTCATGGGGGCATGGCGGTGGTGAACGTCGGTCCAGCATGCCAGCAGGCGCATCGGGCTGGCTTGAACGATCTTGCTCTTCGTATCCGTTATCCACGCAGGCGAAAGCGGCCGGTGTCCTTCCTTATATAAGGAGGACGGGCAGGGCAGGCGGCGGACGAGCGAGGGCCGCTCGAGGGCGCTGCGAAGAATCGAGGGAGAGAAGAACCGGAGCGGAGCTAACGCGGATGCTGACCGATCTTGTGGCCGCGGAACTTGGCGCCGAGGGACGGCTGGTAGGACATGGAACACCCGGTTTATTGCTGTTGTAGGGTTGGCACAGCTTAGCCTTGTTCAATTTTTCGTACAACGGAGCCTGTAAAATATCTGCTGCACCAGGTTGAACACCTTGCCTGGCCTGGCTTTGGCCGCTTTCGCGATGCGCTGGAAGGCCCTGTCTACGGCCATTTCGCCGGCCGCGAGGGCGATGAGAGGGCTATTGACAACAAATTGGCTTTCCGATTGACTCTGGCTCCAGCCCCCGCATGATTGAAATTTTTAACAAAAAAGGTGTTGCATCATGTCGGTACCCCAGCGTGCCGTTCAGCTCACTGAACCGAGCGAGTTCCTCAAGGAACATCCCGAGGTCCAGTTCGTCGACCTCCTTATTGCAGACATGAATGGCGTGGTTCGCGGCAAGCGGATCGAACGCAACAGTCTGAACAAAGTCTTCGAAAAAGGTATCAACCTTCCCGCTTCCCTGTTCGCCCTCGATATCACCGGCTCCACCGTAGAGAGTACCGGCCTGGGTCTCGACATCGGCGACGCCGACCGGATCTGCTACCCGATCCCCGGCACCCTCTCCATGGAACCCTGGCAGAAGCGCCCGACCGCGCAACTGCTGATGACCATGCACGAACTGGAAGGCGAGCCGTTCTTCGCCGACCCCCGCGAAGTCCTGCGCCAGGTGGTGGCCAGGTTCACCGAGATGGAACTGACCATCGTCGCCGCCTTCGAGCTGGAGTTCTACCTGATCGACCAGGAGAACGTGAACGGCCGGCCGCAGCCGCCTCGCTCGCCGATCTCCGGCAAGCGTCCGCAGTCGGTGCAGGTGTACTCCATCGACGACCTCGACGAATACGTCGAGTGCCTCCAGGACATCATCGACGGCGCCCGCGCCCAGGGCATCCCGGCCGACGCCATCGTCGCCGAATCCGCACCGGCGCAGTTCGAGGTCAACCTCAACCACGTCAACGACGCCCTCAAGGCCTGCGACCACGCGGTGCTGCTCAAGCGCCTGGTCAAGAACATCGCCTACGACCACGAGATGGACACCACCTTCATGGCCAAGCCCTATCCGGGCCAGGCCGGGAACGGACTGCACGTGCATATCTCGCTGCTCGACAAGCATGGCAACAACATCTTCACCAGCGAGGATCCCGAGCAGAACGCCGCATTGCGCCATGCGATCGGCGGTGTGCTCGAGACCCTGCCGGCCTCCATGGCCTTCCTCTGCCCGAACGTCAACTCCTACCGCCGCTTCGGTTCGCAGTTCTACGTGCCGAACGCGCCGAGCTGGGGCCTGGACAACCGCACCGTGGCCCTGCGCGTGCCCACCGGCAGCCCGGACGCGGTACGCCTGGAACATCGGGTGGCCGGTGCCGACGCCAACCCCTACCTGCTACTGGCAGCGGTGCTGGCAGGCGTTCATCACGGGCTGACCAACAAGGTCGAGCCGGGCGCGCCGATCGAAGGCAACTCCTACGAGCAGATGGAGCCGAGCCTGCCGAACAACCTGCGCGACGCCCTGCGCGAGCTGGACGAAAGCGAGATCATGGCGAAGTACATCGACCCGAAGTACATCGACATCTTCGTCGCCTGCAAGGAAAGCGAGCTGGAGGAGTTCGAGTACTCGATCTCCGACCTCGAGTACAACTGGTACCTGCACACCGTGTGAGCATGGGCGGGCGGCTCCGGTCCGGCGCCGCCCGCCCGTTCTTCCGTCGAGGTTCCCACCCTTGCTGAAGGTAGACGGCGGCAAGCCTGCGGTTTCCGCCCGTCCGCCTTCCTTTGCTGTGCATTAGAAAAAGAAGAAATCGAGGCAAGCATACCCATGTCGAATCCTCCCCCCACCGCAGAACGAACCCAGCTTCGCAAGTCCCTCAAGCTGTGGCAGATCGTCATGATCGGGTTGGCCTACCTGACCCCGATGACCGTCTTCGACACCTTCGGCATCGTATCCGGGATTTCCCAGGGACACGTGCCCACCGCCTACCTGCTGGCCCTCGCCGGCGTGCTGTTCACCGCGATCAGCTACGGCAAGCTGGTCCGCCAGTTCCCCACCGCAGGCTCGGCCTATACCTACGCGCAACGGGCGATCAATCCCCATGTCGGCTTCATGGTCGGCTGGTCGTCGCTGCTGGACTACCTGTTCCTGCCGATGATCAACGCACTGCTGGCGAAGATCTACCTGACCGCATTGTTCCCCGAGGTCGCCCCGTGGATCTGGGTGGTGATGTTCGTGCTGATCATGACCCTCATCAACATCAAGAGCGTGAACCTGGTCGCCAATTTCAACACCGTCTTCGTGCTGGTCCAACTGGCGATCATCGTGGTCTTCATCGGCCTGGTGATTCACGGCCTGAACAACGGGGAGGGGACCGCCACGGTGCTCAGTACCCAGCCGTTCTTCTCCGAGCACGCGCATCTCTCGGCGATGGTGGCGGGGGCGACGATCCTCTGTTTTTCCTTCCTCGGTTTCGACGCGGTGACTACGCTGTCCGAGGAAACCCGCGACGCCGGCAGGGTGATCCCGCGGGCGATCTTCCTCACCGCGCTGTACGGCGGGGTGATCTTCATCACCGTGTCGTATTTCCTGCAGTCCTATTTCCCGACCAACGTACGCTTCAAGGAACCCGACGCGGCGCTGCCGGAAATCGCCCTGTACGTCGGCGGCAAGCTGTTCCAGTCGATCTTCCTCTGCGCCACCTTCATCAATACCCTGGCGTCGGGCCTGGCCTCCCAGGCCAGCGTGTCGCGCCTGCTGTACGTGATGGGGCGGGACAACGTGCTGCCGGAGCGGATCTTCGGCTTCGTCCATCCGAAATGGCGTACGCCGTCGATCAACGTGCTCATCGTGGGCATGGTGGCGCTCTCGGCGATCTCCTTCGACCTGGTGACGGCGACCGCGCTGATCAATTTCGGCGCCCTGGTGGCCTTCACCTTCGTCAATCTCTCGGTGATCGTGCATTTCTATGTGCGCGGCGGGCGCAACCGCAGCCTCAAGGAGCATTTCCACTACCTGGTCCTGCCATTGCTCGGCGCGGCCATCGTCGCGGTGCTCTGGCTCAACCTGGAAAGCACCTCGCTGGTGATGGGGCTGATCTGGGCCGGACTGGGCTTCGGCTACCTGTTCTACCTGACTCGCAGCTTCAGCCGTCCGCCGCCGCGCTTCCAGGAGAGCGAGCTGAGCCCGACCCAGTGAGGCGAGCGGTGAATGGATTCAGCGGAAATGTGAAGGAAAAAGATTGGTAATCTTCACGAAATTTTCACGGTGACGGGTCAATCATGGACCCATGGCTAACGGACTAGCCCCCCATCTGAAGCCCGCCTCATGGCGGGCTTTGGCTATCTGCAGACAGCGAATTTCGCGTTTTCCCTCCTTTTCACAGGGATTTCCGGCCTCCCGGCTGGCAATGCGCCTGCGACGACATGTCCGAATCCAGACAGAATTGGACGCCCCCAAAAAGCGCAGACACGGCTAGAATCCACGCCGTCCCGATCCGGTTCGATGGCCGTGGCGGGGGAGCCCGGTATCCGCTGGTCGGTGTTTCCTGTGGTGCTGCGCGTCCTTCCCTAGACTACCCGGCTCGCTCGAACCATCCCTTCGCGGGGGCGGAACGGCACAGGGTCGTTCGGCATGGAAGCTGCCTGGGCCGGCCTTCGACACACCTATAAGAGTAGAAATCTGCATGACATACCCTGAACGTCCCCTGCTTCATCTGCTGACGCGTACCAGCCTGGTGGGCCAGATCATCGTCGGCCTGATCGCCGGCCTGCTGCTCGCCAGCTTCTTCCCGGCCGCCGCGCTCAAGGTCGGCTTCATCGGCAAGGTCTTCGTTTCCGCGCTGAAGGCCGTCGCGCCGGTACTGGTGTTCGTCCTGGTGATGGCATCCATCGCCAACCACAGGCAAGGCCAGCAGACCCATATCCGGCCGATCCTGCTGCTGTACCTGGTCGGCACCTTCAGCGCCGCGGTGGTGGCGGTGATCGCCAGCTTCGCCTTCCCCTCGAGCCTGGTGCTGGCCAGCCATCCGGGCGAGATGTCGCCTCCGGGCGGCATCGCCGAGGTGCTCCAGTCCCTGCTGCTGAGCGTGGTGGACAACCCGGTCAACGCCCTGATCTCGGCCAACTTCATCGGCATCCTGGCCTGGGCCATCGGCCTCGGCATCGCTTTCCGCCACGCCAGCGATACCACCCGCAACCTGCTCTCCGAGCTGTCCAACGGCGTCTCGCTGATCGTCAAGGTGGTGATTCGCTTCGCCCCGCTGGGCATCTTCGGCCTGGTCGCCTCGACCTTCGCCGAGTCCGGCGTCGAGGCCCTGAAAGGCTATGCCCACCTGCTGGTGGTGTTGCTCGGCTGCATGCTGTTCGTGGCCTTCGTGGTCAACCCGCTGATCGTGTTCCTGAAGATCCGCCGCAATCCCTATCCGCTGGTGCTGACCTGCCTGCGCGAAAGCGGCATGACCGCGTTCTTCACCCGCAGCTCGGCAGCCAATATCCCGGTCAACCTGCAGCTCTGCGAGCGCCTGGGCCTGCACGAAGACACCTATTCGGTATCGATCCCGCTGGGCGCGACCATCAACATGGCTGGCGCGGCGATCACCATCACCGTGCTGACCCTGGCAGCGGTGCATACCCTGGGCATCGCCGTGGACGTACCGACCGCGATCCTGCTCAGCGTGGTGGCGTCGATCTGCGCCTGCGGCGCGTCCGGCGTGGCCGGCGGTTCGCTGCTGCTGATCCCGCTGGCCTGCAGCCTGTTCGGGATTCCCAGCGAGGTGGCGATGCAGGTGGTGGCGGTAGGCTTCATCATCGCGATCCTCCAGGACTCCGCGGAGACCGCGCTGAACTCCTCGACCGACGTGCTGTTCACCGCCGCCGCCTGCGAGGCGGAAGAGCGCAAGGCGAGCGCCGCCTGATTCGATCCCTGGGTCACGGAAGAAACCGCCTTCGGGCGGTTTCTTCGTTTCGCCCCGGCGTGCTTTGACCTGTGCGCCGCGCTGCGGCCTAATGGTCGCCCGTCCTTCCCGAGTTGCCGCATGTCGTCTCCTTCCTTACCCGATGCCAGTCTCCGCGCCAGCACCCTGCATTTGCCGGCCGGTCCCTGGAGCACCGTGCTCGACTGTCTCTGCGCGCGTTTCCCGGCCATCGACCGCGACACCTGGCTGGCGCGCATGCAGCGGGGCCGGGTGCTGGACGCCGAGGGGCGTGCGCTGGGCCCGCAGGCGGCATATCGCGAAGGCCTGCGTGTGCACTACTTCCGCGAGTTGCCGGTGGAGGCACCGATTCCTTTCGAGGCGCGCATCCTGTACCGCGACGAGCATCTGCTGGTGGCGGACAAGCCGCACTTCCTGCCGGTGATGCCGGCCGGCGGCTACGTCGAGCAGACGCTCCTGGCGCGGCTGGCCCGCAGCACCGGCAATCGCGACCTGGTGCCGCTGCACCGGATCGACCGGCATACCGCCGGGCTGGTGCTGTTCTCGACCAATCCCGGCAGCCGCGGGTGCTACCAGGCGCTGTTCCGCGAGCGGCGCATCGACAAGTGCTACGAAGCGATCGCTCCGGCCTTGCCGCAACTGGACTTCCCGTTGCTGCGCAGGACCCGCCTGGTGCCCGGCGAGCCGTTCTTCCGCATGCGCGAAGGCGAGGGCGAGCCGAACAGCGAGACGCGCATCGAGGTCGTCGAGCGCAACGGCCGCTGGTGGCGCTACCGGCTGTATCCGGTGACCGGCAAGAAGCACCAGCTGCGCGTGCACCTCGCGGCACTCGGCGCGGGTATCCAGAACGATGGGTTCTATCCCGAGCTGCTGGACGCCGAGGGCAGCCCCGACGACTACCTGCGGCCGCTCAAGCTGCTGGCCAGGGGGCTGCGCTTCGACGACCCGCTGAGCGGGGAGAGGCGTACGTTCGAATCCGGGCTGCGGCTCGATTGGCAGGTGTAGGCGACAGGCTCGCCAGCGGAATGCTGGCGTACGTCGCCGACCCGGAGCGCATGGCGCGTTTCTATGAACAGGCGCTCGGCCTGGAGGGCTGCGCGGGCGAGTAGAAGGATCGCCCGCTGGTGCGGCTGGACGCGCCCGCCGGAGCGGGCGCGGGTCGCTCAGGGACGCTTGTCCAGCTTGACCACCAGGCGCAGTTGCTCGACGCAACCGCGGCTCTGCTCGATCAGCTTGCCGAACTCGGCGCTGTTGATCTCGTCGTGGTTGAGCCAACTGGTCTTCTGCACTTCCCGATAACGATAGTGGTAGCCGCCATCCTTGGCCGGTTCGGCCTGCAGGTCGATGTCGAACCAGGGACTGCGGATCTCGCAACTGTGCGCCGGCTCGTCAGTCTTGCCGCCGGACAGGCTGATGTCGTAGGACGTGATCTGCGGTTCGCCCAGGTACAGCTCGGCCAACTGGCCTTCGCTACGGTACTTGGCGAAGGCATCCCACTGGCTGGCCAGGTCCTGGCGGTTGTAGAAATACTCTCCGCCGAGCCGGTCGAGGGCGCGGCGGTCGGTAAGCCTGGCACTGATCGTATAGCTGGGCGGCAGCACGAACTGGCTGTCGTCGCGCTCCAGCACGCAGTCGCTGCCTTCCTTGGCGAAGTTGCGGCACAGGTCCTGGTCGGTGCTGGTGCGGCCGCGCTGGCGATCGGCGACGCTGAGCTGCATCAGCGGCGCGTTGGAAAGCTCCACGCGCGACTCGACCCGGGCTTCGCCGTCATGGGTGTAATGCTCGCTGCGGGTCACGCGCAGGGTGTCGCCGGGCGCTTCCAGGGGAATCTCGTCGCGCCGCACCTTGCCGTCGGCGCCCAGCACCAGCGCCCAGCGCTGCTGGATGTCGGGCATGATGCGGCCGGGAGCGAACACCGGGTTGGTCGGGTCCAGCCACCAGGTCTTGCCGTCCACCTCGGCGCGGACGATGGCATGGTTCGGCGCGTACATGCCGGGCACCAGCAGGTCCCAGACCACGTCGCCGCGGCTGACCAGGGTCGGTTCGGCCTTGATCCCGGCGGCCTTGAGCATGGCGGCGAGGAGGATCGCCAGGTCCTTGCAGTCGCCGTAGCCATTGCGCTCGATCTCCGCCAGGGAGAAGGGCACGTAGCCGCGCTCGCTGGCGCGCCAGTCGCCCAGGTAGCGGTAGGTGTCGTTGATGTACTGCATCAGGCCGGCGACCTGCTCGCGGGCCGGCTTGCCCTTCACCGCGGCGACGGCCGCCGCGGCGCCCTTGGGCAGCTCCGCGGCGAGGATCTCGTTGTAGCGCGCGGCGAACGGGCCGAAGTTGTCCTGCAGGTCCAGCGAACTGCCCAGCTCCAGGCGCGGGGTATGGCGCAGGTAGGCGTTGCCGGCTTCGTTGATGTAGTTGGTGTATTGCGGCTTTTTCAGGCTGACCTTGAGGGTCTTCTTGTCGGCGCTCTGTTCGATGCGATAGGCGTCCATCAGCTCGCTGCGCACGAAGATCGGCCGCTCGGCCTTGAACTCGGCGACGAAGCGGTCGTCGCGCACTGGCATCGGTGGGCGGCTGAGAATGTAGTGGAACTGGGTGCTCAGCGGCTTGGCGGTGAAGTGCTCGCGCAGGGTGTAGCTGATGCGGGTGCCGACGCGCAGGTTGGGGAACGCCAGGGAGGTCTGACGTTCGCGCAGGAAGCCCTGGTCCGGGTTCGGCGCGGTGCGCGTATCGATCTGCGACTGGTCCAGCGGCACCGGCTTGCCGCCGGGCTGGGTCAGCTCGGCCTTCTCCACGATCAGGCTGTCGGTCTCCGCGTAGCTGCGATCGATGCGCGAGAGCATCTCGCGGCCGCTCGGCTTGAGGATGGTGAAGCTGTAGGTGCTCACGCAATCGGTGCTGTTGTCGGCGTTGAACTGGCAGCGGAACTCGGTTTCGCCGGCCAGCGGCGCCTCGGCGATCGGTTGCAGTGCGGCGAGGGCCGGGGTGGCGGCGCAGAAGACGCTGGCGGCGAGGAAGGAAGGGGAGAAGGGATGACGGGGCATCGGTGCCTCAGGATGAAACGTTTGAGCGGAGCTCCCAGGCGTCGCCTGGCGCATGGGGGCGCCGGGCGATAGCCGGGGAGATGGACCCTGAATGATAGGTTTTATCAATTCCGCATGTCGACCGGCGGGTCCGGTTATGTGCGGGATGTCGCCGTTGCGATCTTTTCGCCGGCTTCATTTGCCGGGCTTTGCCGTTCTGTGGCAGGCGCACGCCTGTTCCTGGCGCTCCGGAACCGGGTCGTAGCCGCCGGGGTGCCAGGGGTGGCAGCGCAGCAGCCGGCGCGCGCCGAGGTAGCCGCCTCGCAGCGCGCCATGCACGCGGATGGCTTCCAGGGTGTAGTGCGAGCAACTGGGGTAGAAGCGGCAGCGGGGACCGATCAGCGGGCTGATTGCGTACTGGTAGAAGCGGATCAGCCCGATCAGCAGGAACTTCATGGCGAGCCCTCGGCGGGGTTGCGGCGGCGAGCGGGCATTGTAGCGCCGTTGTCGGTCCTCAAGGAGCATTCTCCGCCGCGCAATAAAGGGTCCGCCCGTCGACGAGGCTGCGAGCAGTCGCCAGGCGGCCGCGCAGGCCGGGTTCTTCCGGCGCCAGCGTGCCTTCGCGCCAATCGCCTCCGCGCAACGGAATCAGCGCCGAACGGCCGTAGCCCGGGCAGTACGCCTCGGCGTCGCCCTCCAGATAGTCGACGCCGTCCAGGGTCAGCTCGCCGACATTCCAGCGCGCGCCGAGGTAGGCCTGGCGGAACGGCCCGTCGGCAAGGACGTAGAAGCCCCCGCGCACCTCGCTGGCCGCCGTGGCGAAGCCGATGGTGCGTCGCGGTTGCGGGATCACCAGTAGCGGTCGCCGTGGGTCGGCGAAGGCCTCCTGCAACTCGACCAGGCGCTGGCGGGTGGCGCCCATCTCGCGCCGGTAGCGCTCGCCGCGCGCCCGCGCGTCGTCGGGGAGTTCGCTCCAGGCCGGAGGCTGGTCGCGCAGCAGGTAGTCCAGCGGCCAGGTGCCGGCCGTCGCGGTTTCCTTCCAGTCCGCGTCGTCGTCGCGCAGGTCCAGCAGCACTCCGGCCAGCGCGCCGATCTCGTAGGCTTCGCTGTCGACGCCGACGCCGATCTCGTTGGCATCGTAGAAGGCCAGGGCGTACTCCCGCAGCGCCTGCCGATAGCGTTGCGGATCCTCGGCGAAATCGGTGCGGTAGCGCGCGGCGGCGGCCATCTCGATGTAGCGCGCGGTGCCTTCGCTGAGATCGACCTGCGCCGCCAGCCGGCTTTCCTCGGGAGCCGCTTCGCGCCAGCGGCGCAGCCAGCCCTGGGCGTCGCTCAGGTAGCTGTCGCGCTGCCCGGGCGTGCGCAGGGCCTGGAGCAGCGACTGGAACAGGGCATAGCGGTATTCCCGCGGGCGCGGGTCGAGCGTGGCCAGGTCGCCGCGATAGCCACCGGGCTTGCGCAGGCCCGGCCAGTCTTCCTGGGCGTAGCGATGGAAGGCTTCGTGCGGGCCGATGGCGGCCAGCGTCTCGCTATTGCCGGTATTGCTCCGCAGGTGCGCGGCGCTGATCTGCAGCAGCACCGCCGGACGGCCCCGGTAACGCGGAAAGGCATAGCTCAGGTCGAGATCCGGGTCGCTGTCGCCCGCCGCCGTGGTGCGCTGCGCGCGGCCTTCGGCATCGGCGACCCAGGTACTGCGGCCATCGCTGTAGAGGAAGGCCTTGTCGGCCATCCGCCAGCCGGGCCAGAGTCGTTCGCTGTGCTGGCCGACGGCATGGACATAGGCCAGGTAGCGGCGGGCGAACGACTCGCTGTCCGTCGCCGCGGCGGGAAGGGACAGGGCAAGCAGGAGCAGGGGCAGGGCTCGGGTCATGGCGGATACGGTTGCGCAAGGTCGGTCGGGGCGACGAAGGTATGCCGCCGCTTCCCGATTGACCGTCGCGGCCGCTGCCGCGTTCCCCTAGGCGGTGTTGCGCGCCCGCGCCAGGTCGCGCAGCGGCGGGGCGCCGAACAGCCGGCTGTACTCGCGACTGAACTGCGATGGGCTTTCGTAGCCGACCCGGTAGCCGGCGGCGGCCACTTCCAGGCCCTCGCTGAAGATCAGTCGGCGCGCTTCCTGCAAGCGCAGCTGCTTCTGGTACTGCAACGGGCTCATCGCGGTCACGGCCTTGAAGCGGTGGTGCAGGGTCGAGGGGCTGAGGTTGACCACCTGGGCCAGTTGCTCGATGCGCAGCGGCTTGCCGTAGTTCTGGTTGATCCAGTCGATGGCGCGGGTGATGCGGTGGGCCTGGCTGTCGGCGATGGCGATCTCGTGCAGGCGCTGGCCCTGGCCGCTGCGCAGCAGCCGGTAGAAAATCTCGCGGAGGATCAGCGGCGCCAGCATCGGGATGTCGCGCGGGCTGTCCAGCAGATGGATCAGGCGCAGCACCGCATCCAGCAGGCTGGCGTCGATACGGTCGACGTAGAGGCCACGGTCGCCGCGCCGGCTGGCCACTTCCATGGGCCCGGCGTCGGAGATCAGCTGGGTGATTTCCGCAGGGTCGATATCCAGCCGGACGCAGAGGTAGGGCGCGTCCGGCGAGGCGTCGATCACCTGGCCGGCCAGCGGCAGGGTGACCGAGACCACCAGGTAGTGCAGCGGATCGTAGATATAGCGTTCCTCGGCCAACTGCACCTCCTTGCGGCCCTGGGCGATGATGCACAGGGCAGGTTTGTGCATGCCGCGCGCCGGCAGGGTGGGGCCGTCGGCGCGAATCAGGGCGAGGGGGTCGACGGCGGTGCCGTAGACACCGTCGCTGGGACAGTGCTTGAGCAGCAACTGCGCCAGTTCGCTCTGGCGCTGGCGCAGTTCGGCGGGGAGATCGACGGAAAGAAGCGGGGTGTTTTCGCTCATGCGGGGACTCGCGGGGGAAACCTTCCCAAGACTAGCGCGCGCCGCGGCTGCAGGCACTCATCGCGATGCGCGTTGGCAGGATCAGGCAAGCATTCGCCAGGAACAGGCAAGCCAGCTCGTCGCACGGGGCGCAAGCGGATGAGAAAAAACCGGAACGCGGCAGTTTCAGGCAAGAACCCGACAGTATCCGTCTACCGATTCCCCGCGCCATCCCCCTAATCTGGCTGGCATGGCGGAATCTCCGTCATGCCGATGGGAAACACATGCAGGGGGACACACCTATGTCAAATCAACAGGCCAGACTGTCATCGGGCGGCATGTCGCCGGAGCGCGCGCCGGGTGCCTTCCGTTCGCGGCCGGTGCGCGACGGCGCGCTGGTCCCCGAGGCGCCTTCCCGTTCGCCTTCCGGCCCCGCCGCGGGCGGCACGCTGGCGCGGCGGACCCATCCCGGCAACTGGTAATCGGAGGCAGGGCACATGCGTCACCCTTACACCCCACAGCGGCCGGCCGGCGTCTTGGCGCCGCCGGCCCTTCCACTTCTGGTGCCGCTTGCGCAGCGGCGAATCCATGTCGAGGAGGCAGAGAGCATGCCAGCGTTCAATCGGGCCAGTCACCTGGTCAGCATTCGCGCCCGCAGCGGCCAGTCGCACCGCCTCGGCCTGCGCCTGCAAGAGCTGGCGCAGGCGGGCCAGGCCGCGCCCGGTTGCCTGCGCTACGAACTGCGCCAGGCGGACGGGGACTCCGACCTGTGGTTGTTGCACAGCGAGTGGAGCGATGACGCGGCCATGCAGGCGTACCTGGCCGGCGACGCCCAGCGGGTCTTCGCCGAGGTGCTCTGGCAAGCGCTGGCGGCGACCCTGGACGTGCAGGAGCGGCCGTTCTGAAACCGGGCGGGCGGATGACGCGGCGCGGCGTCCGCCCGTCCCCCTTGTTCTGGCCTCTCAGCGACCCGGCGCGACCGGCGACTGGTCCGCTCGTTCGTCTTCGACGTCGCGATGTCGCTCGAAGGCGGTCGCCGGCGAGCCATCGGCATTGACCTGCAACACCGCGCGCGGACGGCCGTCCTCGCCAATGAATACCTGGCCGATCCCGGCGCTGTTCCACAGGCGCTCGCCGGCCTGGCTGTGCTGCGGAACGCGCGGGCGGATTTCCAGGCTGCGCCGCTGGGTCAGCCAGTTCAGCGGCGACCAGGGCGCATAGAGCCAGCGATTGAGGCGGTCGAACCAGTCCAGCAGGCGTCGCGGGAATTCGTTCTTGATCCCGCTGCTGGTGATCTGCCAGAGCCGTGGCCCGCGCTCGCGATGGCGAATCCGGATGTCGTAGACGAAGGAGTAATGCACGTCGCCGGAAAGGATCAGGTAGTTACCCGGCGTACGCGAGTGGCGGAAGATGTTCATCATCACCGAGGCCGCGCCGCGATGGGCCATCCAGTTTTCCGCATCGACCAGCAGCGGCTGGCCGATCCAACTGAAAAGCTTCTGTACGCCCTCGATCAGCTTGACCCCGAACATCGGCGCCGGCGACACGATGATCGCCGCCTTTTCGCCGAGCAGGTCCTGCTGGAATTCACTCAGTGCCTCCCAGTCCATCAGCCCGGAGGGCCGGCCCAGGTTGCGCTCGCTACGCCAGCGGCGGGTGCGCGTGTCGAGGACGATCAGGGTCGGGCTGCCAGGCAACCGGTAGTGCCAGTGCTGGAAGTCGAGCAGGGCATCGAGCAGGCGGTCCTGCTCGGCGCAGGGCAGCCGGCCGTCTGCCGCGGCACCCTCCATCAGGGCCGCGACCGGCGCCAGCCATTCGCCGCAATGCTGCGGGTCGTTGCCCCAGCCCTGGCAGAGCAGGTAGGCGAGCAGGGCGTTGCCGATGATCCGCCGGGAGAACGGATGGCCGTAGGCGGTCAGCTCCCAGCGTGCTGAAAGGTTCCAGTCGTCGGTGATGTCGTGGTCGTCGAAGATCATCAGCGACGAGATATGCGCCAGCGCCCGCGCCACGCGGGGCAGGCCATCGCGGAAGGCTTCGATGTGCCGGCGCTCGCCGGCGAAGCGCTGCGCGTGCCGCGCATCCAGCCCCGGCGGCGGTTCCAGCCTGACCAGGCGCCAGGGCGCCGGCGACCAGACCAGCAGGTACATCGCCAGCACCTCGGCCAGGCCGACCAGATGGTTGTGGGCGTTGGCCGAGGTGAAGATCGGCTTCTTCACCCCGCCGAAGAAGCGCTCGCGCAGGGCTTCGTTGGACTCGAAGGCGGGCAGCAAGTCCTCGCGCCGGTAGTAGGTGGCCGGGTGCGCGTAGAGTGCCTCGCTGTCGTTCACCAGTGCGCCTTCCAGGTGTTCGCCGTACAGGCCGAGGCGGTGGATCAACCCATGGATGGCCACCAGCATCGGCCCGGCGACGTCGTCGGCGTAGACCTGGTCGCCGCTCATCATCAGCAACGCCGGGCGGCTTTCGGCCTGCAGCAGGTTTTCCTCCAGCAGCCGGTCGACCTGCAGCAGGCCATCGGCCGCTGGGTGATGCGGCTTGCGGCAGGAGCCGTGGAGCAACTGGTCGAGACGTGGCTTGAGCACCAGGCTGGCGCGCTGGCGACCGGGGTAGAGCAGATGCGGCGCCCATTCGGCGATTCCCGCAGGCTCCCGGCCGTCGGCGGCGAGGCGCAGGTCGTAGTCGACCAGGCGGGCGCAGGGCAACGGCGGGTCGAGCGCGACATCCAGCAGGTGCAGCCAGGCATGGGTGCCGATGCGGATGGCCGAGTGGGTTCCTTCCGCGAGGCGGACCCGACGCTCCGCCTCGCCTTCGCTGGCGAGGATCAGTTCGATGGTCGTCGGGCATGACGTGGCCAGCCAGAACACCAGGCGTCCGGGCTCTGCGCGGCGCAGCAGGGGACCGGCCAGGACCAGGGGCAGGGCTTCGTCAGGCGGGGTGTCGTTGGGGAGCGAGGCGGACATTGGTACGGGCGTTGTCGACGCGGCGAAACAAGCTGACGAGTATGCCGCTTTCGGCGGATCGCGGCGTTGCCATTTCGTAAGGAATGACGACAGTCGTCGCGGGATGGCGATCTTCTAATGCCAAAAAGTTAAGTACACCTTAATTAATATTCTTTTTTGCGTTCGAGCTTCTGCGGCATATTGCCTTCCGCGCAGGCCCGACGGCCTGCCATCGCTGTTTGCGGGAGGGACACGTGCAATCCGACGTCGGCGCCGCCTCCCGCCGATCAAGGTTTCGCCTGCCACCCCGACGCCCGGTGGCGCAGGCCCGTAGCACGAGAGTGCGGAATGGGCATGGATCAGACACGCAATCGCCTCGTCGGCCTGATGTTCCAGAACGACTATTCCTGGCTGAGCGGGCGCCTGCGGCGCTACCTCGGCTGCCCCCACAGCGCCGAGGACATCGCCTCGGAAACCTTCCTCAAGGTCCTTGCCCTGCCGGACCCGGCAAGCATCCGCGAGCCGCGCGCGCTGCTCACCACCATCGCCCGCCGGCTGATGTACGACGGCTGGCGGCGCCAGGACCTGGAACGCGCCTACCTGGAAAGCCTGGCCGGGCTTCCGGAGGCCCTCGCGCCGTCCGCCGAGGAGCAGGCCCAGGTGGTGGAAACCCTGCTGCGCCTGGAGCGCATGCTCGCCGGGCTCTCGCCGAAGGCCCGCGCCGCCTTCATCCATAGCCAGATCGGCGGACTGACCTACGTGGAGATCGCCGGCTTGCTGGAGGTTTCCGTCAGCCGCATCCACCAGTACATGGTCGAGGGCTTCAAGCAGTGCTACCAGGTGCTTGCCGAATGAGCCAGGGAAGGCGAGAACGCATCCTCGACGAAGCGGCGCAGTGGATGGCGCTGCTGCAATCCGGCCATGCCGGCGCCGAGGAGCGCCTGGCGTTCCAGCAGTGGCGCCAGGCCGATGCCGAGCACGGTGCGGTGTTCGACCGGCTCAGCCTGGGCTTGCAGTCGTTTCGCGACGAGCCCCTGCACGGCTTGCGCGCCGAGCAATTGATCGGAGCCCTCGAGGCGCCGTCCGCCCGTCGCCGGTTTCTCCAGCGCAGCCTCGCCCTGGCGGCGTTCGGCGTGGCGACGCTGGCGCTGGGGCGGATCGGCATCGTCGGCTTCCCCTGGCCCGGCGACCTGTATACCGGCACCGGACAACGCCAGAGCTTCCGCCTGGAGGATGGCAGCCAACTGGTGCTGGACGCGCGCAGCCGGGTACGCCCCGAATTCGATGGCTACCGGCGTCGCCTGCGCTTACGCGAGGGCCGCCTGCTGGTTGACGTGGCACGGGATCCGGCGCGGCCGTTCGTCGTCGACACCGGGCGTGGCCAGGTCGAGGCGCAGGGAACCCGCTTCCAGGTCAGCGATGACGGCGCCAGCTCGCGAGTGGTGGTGCTCGAGTCGCGGGTGCGGATCACCACTGCCGACGGACGGCAATGCCTGTTGGAGCGCGGCCAGAGCGCCCGTTTCGACGCCTCGGCGATTCTCGCCCGAGGTCCTGCCGAAGGCGGCGAGAGCGCCTGGCTGGATGGCCGGCTGGAGGTCCGCGACCGCCCGCTGGGGGAGGTGCTGGAAGCGTTGCGCGCCTATCGCCGCGGCATCATCAGCGTCGCCGACGACGCGGCGGCGCTGCGCGTCAGTGGCATCTACCCGCTGGACGACAGCGGCGTGGCGCTGGCATTGCTGGAGCAGAGCCTACCGATCCGGCTCGACTACCACGGGCCCTACTGGGTCAGCATCGCCAGCCGCTGAGGCGCGCGCCCGGCGGCGAGCCGGGCGGCGCGACGCTTCAGAACGGCTTGGTCGGCAGGTACTTGCCGTCGAGGGTGATCACCGCCCGCGAGCCGCCTTCCGGGTCCTCGACCTTCTTGATGTCCAGCTTGAAGTTGATCGCGCTGATGATGCCGTCGCCGAACTGTTCGTGGACCAGCGCCTTCAGGGTGCTGCCGTAGACTTGCAGCATCTCGTAGAAGCGATAGATGGTCGGGTCGCTGGGAATGCCGCCGGGAATGCTGCCGCGCAGCGGGATGCTTTGCAGCAGGAGCACCGCGTCGTCGTCCAGGCCGAGTTGGGCGGCGACCTTGCGCGCCGCCGCCTCTGGCAGGGCATGCTGGCCGAGCAGGGCGGCGGTGACGAAGGTCAGGGCGAGACCGGTGCCGTCGGCCAGGTCCTGCCAGGACAGGCCCAGGCGGGCCTTGTTCAGGACCACGGTCTCGGCCAGTTGCTGGCGCGCGTTGGGGGACACTTGGCTGTGTTGCATGAGATGACTCTCCTTGCGGGTGGTTGTGAGGAAAGGGATTCAGGCGACCGCCTGCCCGGGTTCGCCGCCTACCGCGCGCACTTCGGGATGCTCGGCGAGGGAGACGAAGCGCCGGCTGGCGCCGTCGAGGGCGTCGATGCGGCCGCTTTCGATGTCGTAGACCCAGCCGTGCAGGTTCAGCCGACCCTGCTCCAGGGCGCGGGCGACGCAGGGGTGGGTGCGCAGGTTGGCCAGTTGGGCGATCACGTTGTGCCGCACCAGGGCGTCCAGCCGCGCCGCCTCGGAGGCGTGTTCGTGGGCGCTGTTCATCGCCCGTGCGGCCTCGGCGTGGTGCAACCAGCCGGCCACCGCCGGCAGCTGGTCGAGACAGGCGCAGGAAGCGATGGCGCCCATCGCGCCGCAGTCCGAGTGGCCGCAGACCACGATGTCGCCGACCCCGAGCACCGCCACCGCGTATTCCACCGAGGCGCTGACCCCGCCGGGCTGCGGCCCGTAGCCGGGGACGATGTTGCCGGCATTACGGATCACGAAGAGTTCGCCGGGCTCGCGCTGGGTCAGCAGTTCGGGGACCACCCGGCTGTCCGAGCAGGCGATGAACAGTGCCTTGGGGGCTTGCCGGGTGGCCAGGGACTTGAACAGTTGCGAGCGCGCCGGGTAGGCGTCGCGCTGGAAGCGGAGAAAGCCGTCGATGATGTCACGCATGGCGCTGGGCTCCTGGCCGTCGAATGGTGGGGCCAGGATGCGCGGATTGAGCCATAGGGTCCAAGACCGGTTTATTATTCCAGTCATTGGTCTGGTCTATAGTTGGATGTTTCCATGCTGCTTCGCCACCTGCGCTACCTGCTCGCTGTCGCCGAGCATCGCAACTTCACCCGCGCCGCCGAGGCGCTGCACGTTTCGCAGCCGACCCTGTCGCAGCAGGTGCGGCAACTGGAAGAGCAACTGCGCGTGCAATTGCTCGACCGCTCCGGCAGGAGCGTGCGTCCCACCGATGCCGGCGAGCTGTACCTGCTTCATGCGCGGCGTGCCTTGCGCGAGCTGGAAGCGGCGCAACGAGCGATCCACGAGGTGCGCGACCTCAGTCGCGGCCGCCTGCGCCTGGGCATGACGCCGACCTTCACCTGCTATCTGGTGGGCGCCCTGGTGGATCCGTTCAATCAGCGCTATCCGGGCATCGAGTTGAGCCTCGAGGAGTTGCCCCAGGACGCCCTGGAGGCGGCGCTGATCGACGATCGCCTGGACCTTGGCGTGGCCTTCAGCGAGCCGGGTTCGGTGGAGATCGACAGCCAGCCGCTCTACCTGGAGCGTCTGGGCCTGGTGCTGGGGGCGGAACACCCGGCGGCGGACGCGCCGCTGGCCGCCGCAGCGCTGGCGGAGTTGCCGTTGGCGTTGTTGCGCGACGACTTCGCCACGCGTCGGCATATCGACGCTTACCTGCGCCAGCAAGGGGTGACGGCGCGGGTTGCGCTGGAGGCGAACTCGATCAGCGCCATCGTCGACGTGGTTCGCCGCGGAAGACTGGCAAGCATCCTGCCGGAGGCGGTGGCGCGCCAGCAGGCCGGGTTGCGCTGCGTGGCGCTGCGGCCGGCGCTGCCGACCCGCCAGGTAGCGCTGTTCTGGCGCCAGGGCAGCCACCCCGGTGCCGCGCGCCTGGCCTTCCAGGCCCTGGCGCTGGAGCTCGGCGCCGAGCTGGGCGACGCCTGAGCGGGATCAGCCGCGACTCGGCTGCAACGCCGCGGGCTCCTCGCGGCGCAGGCGCAGGGCCAGGGCGGCGCCGCACAGGGCGAGCAGGGCGCTGAGCGCGGTCACCCATTCGATGCCGCGCGCCTGGCTGGCCAGCAGGCTGGCGGCATCGGCGCCGCGTACCTGGGCGTTGGCCAGCGCCACCAGCAGGGCCAGGCCGAGCGCGCCGCCGATCTGCTGGGTCATCGAGGCCATCCCCGAGGCGACGCCCTGTTCGGCGGGATCGACGCCGCTGGCGGCGCTCACCCACATGGCGGTCCAGGTCATGCCCTGGCCGACGCTGAGGATCACGATGGCCGGCAGCAGCGCCAGGAAGCCGCGCCCCAGCGGCAGGCACGCTGCCAGCAGGCCGAGCCCGAGTGCGCCCAGCAGCAGGCCGGCGACCAGCGTCGCGCGTGCCCCGTGGCGGGCCAGCAGGCGCTCGGCGACGCGGATACCGAGGGTGCAGAGCAGAGTCGCCGGGAGGAACGCCAGGCCGGTCTGCAACACGCTGTAGCCGTACACCGACTGGAAGTAGATGGCCAGGAAGTAGTACTGCACGCCGTAGCTGCTCATGAAGATCGCGGTCAGCAGCATCGCCACCTGCAGGTTGCGGTTGCCCAGCAGGCGCAGCGGCATCAGCGGGTCGCGGCTGTAGTGTTCGATGGCGAGGAACGCCAGTAGCAGCGGGACGGAAAGGTAAAGTCCGAAACGTACCGAGGGCGCATCCCAGCCCGACTCGGGGCCCTGGACCAGGGCGAAGACCAGCAGGGTGGCGCCGGCGGTGACCGTCAGCGCGCCGGCCAGGTCGAAGCGCCGACCGCGCTGGCGCCGGGTGTCGGCCGGGATCAGGCGCAGGGCGAGCAGCGCCGCGGCGCCGGCCAGCGGCACGTTGACCAGGAAGATCGAGGCCCAGCCGAACAGCTCGGTGAGCGCGCCGCCGAGCGCCGAGCCGAGGGCCAGGCCGAACGCCGAGGCGATGCTCCAGATCGCCAGGGCACGATTGCGCGCCGGGCCCTCGGCGAAGTGATTGCCGATCAGCGCCAGGGTCGCCGGGAACAGCAGCGCGCCACCCAGGCCCTGCACGGCGCGGGCGAGGATCAACGGCAACTCGCTCTGGGCCAGGCCGCCCGCGAGGGAGGCGAGGGCGTACAGGCTTTGCCCGAGGACGTACATGCGGCGCCGGCCGAGCAGGTCGGTGGCGCGCCCGCCGAGCAGGAGGAAGCCGCCGAAGGCCACCGTATAGGCGCTCACCACCCATTGCAGGCGTTGCGCCGAAAAATCCAGCGCCCGGCTGATTTCCGGCAGGGCGACGAACACGATGGTGGCGTCGAGGGCGATGATCAGTTGCGCGCAGGCGAGCAGGGCGAGCATCCAGTTGGAAGGGGCGGCACGGTCCGTCACGGCGGGACTCCTGGTCTGGGTTGGGCGCGCCAGTGTTTCTCATGCTGGAATCGTGATAAATAGCCTCTCCGTCCTTTCACTGATGAAAATAATCATCGATGAGATCCCCATGGACCTGAATGCCGTCAAGTTGCTCGCCCGCGTGGCCGAGACCCGTAGTTTCACCCAGGCCGCCGTTTCCCTCGGTCTGACCCAGTCCGGCCTGTCGCGCGCCATCGGCCGGCTGGAAGCCGAACTCGGCGTGCGTCTGCTGCACCGCACCACCCGCAGCGTCAGCCTGACCCCGGACGGCCAGCTGTTCTACGAGCGCTGCGCACCCTTGCTGGCGGAACTGGAGGAAGTCGAGAAGTTGCTGGTGGACCGCCAGTGCGCGCCGAGCGGTCCGCTGAAGATCACCACCCCGCAGGCGCTCGGGCGGATCGTGATCATGCCGGTGCTGCGCGAACTGACGCGGCGCTACCCGCAATTGCAGATCGAGGCGGCGATGACCGATCGCCTGGTCGACCTCACCGAGGAAGGCTTCGACGCCGCCGTGCGTCTCGGTCGGGTCGGCGACGTGCGCCTGATCGCCCGGCCATTGGCGGCGTTGCGCTGGGTCACGGTGGCGTCGCCGGAATACCTGCGTAGCCACGGCACGCCGGAGCGCCTGGAGCAACTCGCCGGGCACAACTGCCCGACGGTGCGCGACCTGCATACCGGCAAGCTGCTGGAATGGCAGTTCCAGCGCGACGGCCAGCCGCTGAGCCTGGCGGTGCGCGGCGACCTGGTGCTGGACGTGGCCGACGCGCTGGTCGATGCGGCGCTGGTCGGCCAGGGCATCGTCCAGGTGATGGGCTTCATGGCCGAGGAGGCGATCCGCCGGCGTCGACTGGTACGCATCCTCCAGCCGTTCGAACCGCCGCTGTGCCCGGTGTCGCTGATCTACCCGCCGTCGCGGCAGTGCTCGCTGAAGATCGGCGCGCTCTACGAGGAACTGAAGAGCGCGCACTGGTGCGGGGCGCTGACATACTGACCCGAGGGCGGCAGGGCGGATAACGCCGTGTTCGGACCGGCGGATAGCCGCAAGCGGCTATTCGCCCTACACGGGGCAAGGCCGGTAGCCGAGCTGGGGATGATTGTCGGGTAGGGCGAATAACGCCGGAGGCGTTATCCGCCGCTACGCCCTGCCTGAACCGGCGGATAGCCGCAAGCGGCTATTCGCCCTACGCGGGGCAAGGCCGGTAGCGGAGCTGGGGGAAGCTTTTTGGGTAGGGCGAATAACGCCGGAGGCGTTATCCGCCGCTATGCCTATTCGCCCGCGCTTATAAGCTCAGAACAAAGCGTTCCAAGCCTGCCCTGCAAATCTCCCGCGCTCATCGCTCATCCCCTGGAAACCATGTTTTCGGGGGGAACCGAACGATGCCGCACCATGCTCCATCCACACGCCTGCCTTCCAGCCTGGCCCTGGCCGCGCTGCTCGCGGCGGCCCTGGCCGCGCCGCCGGAGGCACGTGCGGAGACGCCCGCGCCCGCCGCCAAGGCGCTCACCTTCGACGTCGCCGCCGGCCCGCTGGACCAGGTGCTGCTGGGCATCTCGCGACAGAGCGGCTTGCTGATCTCCTTCGAGCAGTCGCTGGTGCGCGGCCGGCAGGCGCCGGCGGTGCGCGGTCCGCTGAGTGTCGACCAGGCCCTGGAACAGGCCCTGCGCGGTAGCGGCCTGCAGTTCCGCCGTTCCGAGCGCGGCGCGGTGATTTCCGCCGCGCCGCTGCGCGCGGCCGTACCGGCGGCGAAGGTGCAGCCGCTGGCGGCGAAAGCGGAGCAGACCCTGGAGCGGGTGGTGGTGACCGGCTCGCGGATTCCCCGCGCCCAGCAGGAAGGGCCGTCGCCGGTCACGGTGATCAGCAGCGAGGAAATCCAGAACCGTGGCTACCGCAACGTCTTCGAGGCCTTGCAGACGCAGACCCAGAACACCGGCATGACCCAGGGCGAGGACTACGGCAACACCTGGCAACCGGCGGCCAACGCCCTCAACCTGCGCGATCTCGGCCCCAACCACACGCTGGTGCTGATCAACGGCCGGCGCGTCGCCGACTACCCGACCGCCTATGGCGGCTCGGTGAACTTCACCAACCTGGCGAACATCCCGGCGGTCATGATCGACCGCATCGAGATCCTCAGCGGCGGCGCCTCGGCGATCTACGGCTCGGATGCCATCGCCGGGGTGGTCAATATCGTCCTGAAGAAGAAATTCGATGGCGTCGACGTCAACCTGCGCGCCGGCACCACCGAGCGCGGCGGCGGCGACAACCAGCGCCTGCAACTGGTCGGCGGCGGCGCGACGGGCGAATTCGAAGGCCTGTTCGGCCTGCAGGTCGAGCAGCGCCAGCCGGTCTGGGCCAACCAGCGCGGTTTCATGGACAGCTACCCGGACGGCAACAACGTCGGCTACCGGCTGAACCCGCAGAGCGGACGCTACCTCGGCGACGCCTCTTGCGCCGGCCTCGGCGGCCTGTTCGGCGGCAACGTGGCGCCGGTGCCGGGCGCCAGGGGTGGCTATCGCTGCATGACCGACCAGTACTACAACAACTACTGGACCCTGCAGACCAAGAAGGAAAACTACGACGGCTACGCCGGCGGCACCTGGCACCTGAGCGACAGCGGCAAGCTGTTCGCCGACCTGCTGTTCGGCTTCGACCACCTGCAGAACAATACCCGTGGGCCGTCCTTCACCTCGCCGGACTTCATCAATGCCTCCAGCGGCGACCTGGAGCGCTGGTACCGGCTGTTCTCGCCCGAGGAGATCGGCGGCAAGAGCAGCAACAACAGCAAGTGGCGCGAGGTGTCCTGGACCGGCACCCTCGGCTACAGCGACCGCGTCGCCAATACTTCCTGGGAATACGAACTGGCCGCGACCCGCTCCGAGTACCGCAGCGACCGCACTACCCGCTACACCCCGGCGGCCGGGATCCTCGACCTGTACCTGGGCCGCAAGCTCGGCGAACGCGACGGCTACCCGGTCTACGATCCCGATCCGGCGCGCCTCGGACGTCCGCTGAGCGAGGAAGAGTGGCGCAGCCTGCGGCGCAACGTGACCCAGCACAGCGAGTCCTACTCGCAGACCTACAGCTTCACCGGCAACGGCGAGCTGTTCGACCTGCCGGCCGGCCCGGTGGCCTTCGCCGGCGTGCTGGAGGTGGGCAAGCAGGGCTACAGGATCCGTCCCGACTCGCAATACAACGACGGCTCTCTCTACAACGTCTCCAAGGCCAGCAGCTCCGGCGGCTCGCGCGACCGTTACGCCGCCGGCGGCGAATTCAGCATCCCGCTGCACGACACGCTGCTGGCGTCCGCCGCCGGCCGCTGGGACCAGTACAGGTTCAGCGGTCGCACCGAGGAGCAGACCACCTACAACCTGGGGCTGGAGTGGCGCCCGCTGACCAGCCTGCTGCTACGCGGCAGCTACGGCACCAGCTTCCGCGCGCCGGACCTGAACTACATCTACCAGGCCGACGCCAACGGCTACTACCCGGCGCAGAAGGACTACTACGGTTGCGAGAAAGGCGTCGACGGCGCCTGCAAGAACGGCCGGGTCGACTACGTGCAGAGCGGCACGCCCGACCTGAAGTCCGAGCGCGGGCGCTACTGGAGCTACGGCTTCGTCTGGTCGCCGTCGAGCAGGTTCGACTTTTCCGCCGACTACTACCACATCCAGATCGATGACCTGCTGACCACCCTCGATCCGGACAAACTGCTGCGCGACGAGGCGGCCTGCCGTAGCGGCGGGCTCGATCCGGACTCGGCGCAGTGCCGCGACACCCTGGCGCGGGTCGAGCGCAACGCCGGCGACGCCAGCGTCGATCCGAATCGCCTGAACAAGGTCTACGTCAATGCCATCAACGCGGCCAAGGAGCGCACCAGCGGCATCGACCTGCGCAGCAACATCCGCTGGGGCGCCGGTGACTACGGCGCCTTCTCCTCGACCCTCGGCTACACCCTGGTGTTGTCCCACGACTACAAGCAGTCCGACGACTACCCCAGCGAGAACCAGCGCGACAGCCTCGACTCCCACGACTGGCGCAGCAAACTCAACGCCAGCCTGACCTGGGACTACGCACAGTTCACCTCGACGCTCTTCGCGGTGCGCTACGGCAGCGTTACCAACGCCGCTGGCAGCGGGCGCCTGAGCCCGTGGACGGTGTTCAACGCCAGCGCCCGCTACCGGCTCAACGAACGCGCCAGCGTCGGCCTGACGGTGAACAACCTGCTCGACCAGATCAAGGAGGACGACTCCGATGGCTGGCCGTACTATCCCACCGGCAACTACGACGCCATGGGCCGCCAATGGTGGCTGGACTTCAGCTATCACTTCGGTGGTTGAGCCATGCCCGGACGCATCCTGGTCTTCGCCTGCTGCCTGCTCGCCAGCCTGGCCCGCAGCGAGCCGCGCCATGCCATCACGCTCTACGACGAGCCGGCGAAATATCCGCCGGGTTTCCAGCACTTCGACTTCGTCGACCCGCAGGCGCCCAAGGGCGGCAGCCTGCGGCGGATGGAAAGCGGCAGCTTCGATACGCTGAACCCCTTCGCCAACCGCGGCACGCCGATCAGCATGACCCAGGCCGCGCTGATCTACGAAACCCTCGGCTTCCAGTCACTGGACGAGCCGTTCACCGAATACGGCTACCTGGCGCGCTACATCGAGAAAGCCCCGGACAACAGCTGGGTGCGTTTCCATATCGATCCGCGGGCGCGCTTCAGCGACGGCGTGGCGGTCACCGCCGAGGACGTGAAGTTTTCCTTCGATAGCCTGGTCGAGCAGGGCAGCCCGTTCTGGCGCGCCTACTACAAGGAGGTCCGCGAGCCGGTGGTGGAGGATCGCCTGCGCATCCGCTTCGATTTCCGTCATGCCGGCAACCGCGAGCTGCCGCTGGTGCTGGCCCAGCTCTACGTGCTGCCCAGGCATTGGTGGCAGGGACGCGACTTCAACCGCAGCAGCATGCAGCCGCCGCTGGGCAGCGGACCTTACCGGCTGGAGAAGGCCGAGGCGGGGCGTTCGGTGAGCTACCGGCGCAACCCCGACTGGTGGGCTCGCGACTTGCCGGTCGGGCGTGGCCTGTACAACTTCGAGCGGATCCGTTTCGACTACTACCGCGACAGCGGCGTGGCCTTGCAGGCGTTCAAGGCCGGGCAGGCCGACATCAATGTCGAGACCAGCGTCAAGGCCTGGAGCAGCGGCTACGACTCGCCGGCCCTGCGCGATGGCCGGTTGCGCCAGGAGAGCTTTCCCTACCCGTACCCGGCCAGCCTCCAGGGCCTGGTGTTCAACCTGCGCCGGCCGCTGTTCGAGGACCGCCGGGTACGTCAGGCGCTGAGCCTGTTGTTCGACTTCGAATGGACCAACCGACAGCTCTTCGGCGGTCGCTACAAGCGCCTGCGCAGCTATTTCGACAACTCGGAGATGGCCGCCCGCGGCCTGCCCGGCGCCGACGAACTGGCCTTGCTGGAGCCGCTGCGCGGGCAAATCCCCGAGGAGGTCTTCGGCCAGGCCTACGCTCCGCCGGTGAACGACGGCAGCGGCGATATCCACGAGCGCCTGGTGCAGGCCTACCGCCTGCTCGGCGAGGCCGGCTGGCATGCCGTCGACGGGCGCCTGCTGGACACCGCCGGACGGCCGCTGCGCTTCGACCTCCTGCTCCAGGGCAAGGGCCTGGAGCGCGCGCTGCTGCCGTTCCAGCGCAACCTGGCGCGGATCGGCATCGATATGCGCCTGCGCCAGGTGGACGCTTCGCAATACATCGAGCGCATACGTGCGCGGGACTACGACATGATCGTTTCGAGCTTCTCCCAGTCCAATTCGCCGGGCAACGAGCAGTACAGCTTCTGGCATTCCTCCAGCTACGCCGATCCCGGCGGCTACAACCGCATCGGCCTGAAGGACCCGGCCATCGACCGGCTGGTCCAGGCGGTGGTCGAGGCCGACTCGCGGGCCGCCCTGGAAACCGCCGTGCGCGCCCTCGACCGGGTGCTGCAATGGGGCTACTACCTGATCCCGACCTGGTATTCCGACGAGGTCTGGATCGCCAGCTGGAATCGCTTCGGCCGACCGCCGCAGGCGCCGCGCTACAGCCTGGGGCTGAACACCTGGTGGGAAGTCCGCGAGCGGGCCGCGCCGAGCCGGGAGGCGCAGTGACATGGGCGGCTACCTGTTGCGCCGCCTGGCGCTGATCCTGCCGACCCTGCTGGGCATCCTGCTGATCAACTTCGCCATCGTCCAGGCCGCACCCGGCGGGCCGGTGGATCAGGCCATCGCGCGCCTGCAGGGCGTCGACGGCGGCGGTCCGCTGGGGCGTGGCGGGGAGGGTGGGCATGGCGCTCTGGAACCGCAGCGCCACGGCGAGACCGGCATCGATCCGCAGCTGGTGGCCGCCCTGGAGCGCCAGTACGGCTTCGACAAGCCGCCGCTGCAACGGCTCTGGCTGATGCTGTCGAGCTACGCCCGGCTGGATTTCGGCGAGAGCTTCTACCGCGACGCGCGGGTCATCGACCTGATCGCCGAGAAGCTGCCGGTCTCGCTGTCCCTGGGCTTGTGGGCGACACTGATCACCTACCTGGTGTCGATTCCCCTGGGGGTGGCCAAGGCGGTGCGCCACGGCAGCGCCTTCGACCTGTGGAGCAGCGCGCTGGTGGTGGTCGGCTATGCGGTGCCCGGCTTCCTCTTCGCCATCGTCCTGATCGTGCTGTTCGCCGGCGGCAGCTACCTGGACTGGTTCCCCCTGCGCGGCCTGGCTTCCGAGGGCGCCGAGCGCCTCGGCCCGCTGGCGCGCTTCGCCGATTACCTCTGGCACCTGGCGCTGCCGGTGGGTTCGCTGGTGGTCGGCGGTTTCGCCAGCCTGACCCTGCTGACCAAGAACAGCTTCCTCGACGAGATATCCAGGCAGTACGTCGCCACCGCTCGCGCCAAAGGGCTCAGCGAGCGCCGGGTGCTCTACGGCCATGTGTTCCGCAACGCCATGTTGCTGGTGGTGGCCGGGCTGCCGGCGGCGCTGGTCTCGGTGTTCTTCACCGGGTCGCTGCTGATCGAGGTGCTGTTCTCCCTCGACGGCCTCGGCCTGATGGGCTACGAAGCGGCGCTCGGCCGCGACTACCCGGTGGTGTTCGGCAGCCTGTTCATCTTCACCCTGCTCGGGTTGCTGGTGAAGCTGGCCGGCGACCTGGCCTACAGCCTGGTCGACCCGCGCATCGACTTCGCCGCGAGGAAACAGTGAGATGGCCATCGTCCTTTCCCCGCTGCACCGCCGCCGCCTCGCCGCGTTCCGCGCCAACCGCCGCGGGCGCCTGGCGCTACGGCTGTTCCTCGCGCTGTTCGTCACCTGCCTGTTCGCCGAGCTGATCGCCAACGACCGCCCGCTGCTGCTGGAATACCGTGGCCAGTGGTTCCTGCCGGTGCTGCGGGACTATCCGGAAACCGCCTTCGGCGGCGAGCTGCCGTTCCCGCCGGACTACCGCGGTCGCTTCATGAGCGAACGCATCGCCCGCGACGGCTGGGCGCTGTGGCCGCCGATCCGCTTCGACGCGCGCAGCATCAACTACGCGCGCCCGGCGCCGGCGCCGCCCTCGGCGGAGAACTGGCTGGGTACCGACGACCAGGGCCGCGATGTGCTCGCGCGGGTGATCTACGGCCTGCGCCTGTCGATTCTCTTCGCCCTCGGCCTGACCCTGGCCTCGTCGTTGCTGGGAATCTGCGCAGGCGCGGTGCAGGGCTACTACGGCGGCTGGATCGACCTGTTCGGCCAGCGCTTCATCGAGGTCTGGTCGGGTCTGCCGATGCTTTACCTGCTGATCATCCTCGCCAGCCTGGTGCAGCCCGGGGTCGGCTGGCTGCTGGCGATCATGCTGCTGTTCTCCTGGACCAGCCTGGTCGACGTGGTTCGCGCCGAGTTCCTGCGCGGTCGTCACCTGGAGTACGTCAAGGCGGCGCGAACCCTCGGCCTCGGCGACGCCGGGGTGATGTTCCGGCACATCCTGCCCAACGCCATGGTCGCGACCCTGACCTTCCTGCCGTTCCTGCTCTGTGGCGCGGTGACCACCCTGACCGCCCTGGACTTCCTCGGTTTCGGCCTGCCGCCCGGCTCGCCGAGCCTTGGCGAACTGGTCGGGCAGGGCCGCGACAACCTCCAGGCGCCCTGGCTCGGGCTGACCGTGTTCGTGGTCCTGGCGACCTTGCTCAGCCTGCTGGTGTTCATCGGCGAAGCGGTGCGCGACGCCTTCGATCCGAGGAAATGAGATGAACCGGGAACTGTTGCGAGTGGAAAACCTGAGCGTCGCCTATGGCGACACGCAGGTCGTGAAGGGGATCGACTTCAGCCTGCGCGCCGGCGAGACCCTGGCCCTGGTCGGCGAGTCCGGCTCCGGCAAGTCGCAGACCGCCCACGCCCTGCTGCGCCTGCTGCCGGGCGCGGCGCGCCTGGGCGGCAGCGTGCGCCTGGACGGCGAGGAACTGCTCGCCCTGTCGCCGCAGGCATTGCTGGCGATTCGTGGGCAGCGCATCGGCATGGTGTTCCAGGAGCCGATGACCTCGCTCAATCCATTGCAGCGCATCGGCCGCCAGGTCGGCGAGGGCCTGCGCCTGCATCGCCGCCTGCGTGGCGCCGCGCTGCGCGGGCGGGTACTGGAACTGCTCGAACTGGCCGGCCTCGAGCAGCCGCGACGCCTGCTCGAGGCCTATCCGCACCAGCTCTCCGGCGGCCAGCGACAGCGAGTGATGCTGGCCATGGCGCTGGCTTGCGAGCCGCAACTGCTGATCGCCGACGAACCGACCACAGCTCTCGACGTCACCGTGCAGAAACGCCTCCTGGAGCTGCTGCAAAGCTTGCAGCGACGGCTGGGCATGGCGATCCTGCTGATCAGCCACGACCTCAACCTGGTGCGCCGGGTCGCCGATCGGGTCTGCGTGATGCGCGATGGCCAGATCGTCGAGGAGAACGCCTGCGAGACGCTGTTCCGCTCGCCCCGGCATCCCTACACGCGCCTGCTGATCGAGGCCGAGCCGGGTGGGCTGGCGGAGCCGGTGGCGTGCCGCGAGACCTGCCTGGAGGTGCGCGCGCTGAGCCTCGACTACCCCGCGCCCGGCGGCTGGCTGCGCCGGCGCGCGGGACTGCGCGCGGTGCACGAGGTCAGCCTGCGGCTGCGCCGTGGCAGCACCCTGGGGATCGTCGGCGAAAGCGGTTCGGGCAAGTCCTCCCTCGGCCAGGCGCTGCTGCGCCTGTTGCCGGCCGAAGGGCAGATCCTGTTCCAGGGCGAGCGCCTCGACCGGCTGCACGGCAAGCGCCTGTTGCCATTGCGCCGGCAGTTCCAGGCGGTGTTCCAGGACCCCTACGGCAGCCTCAACCCGCGCCTTAGCGTGGAACAGATCGTCGGCGAAGGCCTGCGTATCCATGGCATCGGCGATGCCGGCGAACGCCGCGCGCGGGTGCTGGAGGCACTGCGCGAGGTCGGTCTCGACGAGCCTTGCCTGGAACGCTATCCCCACGAGTTTTCCGGCGGCCAGCGCCAGCGCATCGCCATCGCCCGCGCGCTGGTGCTGAAGCCGGCGCTGATCCTGCTCGACGAACCGACCTCGGCGCTCGACCGCAGCGTGCAGTGCCAGGTGGTCGAGCTGCTGCGTCGGTTGCAGCGTCGCCACGGGCTGAGCTACCTGTTCATCAGCCACGACCTGGCCGTGGTACGCGCCCTGGCCCACGACATCCTGGTGCTCAAGGACGGCCGGGTGGTGGAGCAGGGCAGCGCCGCTGCGCTGTTCAGCCAGCCGCGCCACCCCTATACCCGCGAGTTGCTCGGAGCGATACCCGCGCTGCGCCTGGAAGAGCATCTGCGGGTGGCCGGGCTGGGAATCTGAGGCGGGAAACCATGCTGACTCTAAGGATGTTCCGAAAGGTTCTTTCCAGACGCCCCGGCGCTTTTCTTAAGATCGGCCTGCGGGCCCGTCAGGGACAAGGAGCCATGTCGGCTTCCGGGTCCGTCCGATCGATTGGGGGAATGCGATGAGTTCGTTACCGTTGTACTTCGATTACGCCGCCACCACGCCCGTGGACGAGCGCGTGATCCGGGCCATGGTGGAGTGTCTCGGCTACCAGGCGTGTTTTGGCAATCCCGCGTCGAACTCCCATGCCTACGGCCGCCAGGCGCGGCGGGCGGTGGAGCGGGCCAGGGAGCAGGTGGCCGCGCTGGTCGGCGCCAGCGCCGGGCAGATCGTCTGGACTTCCGGCGCCACCGAATCCAACAACCTGGCCCTCAAGGGCGTGGCCCAGGCGCTGGACGCACCCGGCCACCTGATCACCAGTCGCCTGGAGCACAAGGCGGTGCTGGACACCGTGCAGCAACTCGCCGATGACGGCTGGAGCGTGACCTGGCTGGCGCCCGGCACCGATGGCCTGATCCGGCCGGAACAGGTGGAGGCGGCCTGGCGCGCCGATACCCGCCTGGTGTCGCTGATGCGGGTCAACAACGAACTCGGCACCCTGACCGACATCGCCGCCATCGGCGAACGGGTGCGCGAGCGCGGCGCGCTGTTCCACGTCGACGCGGCGCAGGCCAGCGGCAAGGTGGCGATCGACCTGGGCCGCCTGGCGGTGGACCTGATGTCGTTCTCCGCACACAAGACCTACGGGCCCAAGGGCATCGGCGCGTTGTACGTCGGGCCGCGCGCCGAGCGGCGGCTGAAGGCGCAGATCCACGGCGGCGGACACGAGCAGGGCCTGCGTTCCGGGACCCTGGCGACCCACCAGATCGTCGGTATGGGCGAGGCCTTCGCCCTCGCCGGCGAGCTTTTCGAGGAGGAGGGCAGGCGCATCGCCGGACTCCAGCGGCGTCTGCTGGAGGGGCTGGCGCAGATCGACGGCTGGCGCCTGAACGGCAGCGCCGACGCACGCATCGCGCATACCCTGAACCTGACCTTCGACAACCCGGCCTTTGTCCCCCAGGCACTGGAGTCCAGCCTGGCGGTGTCCAGCACCTCGGCCTGCAACTCGGCGCGGCCGGCGCCGTCCCACGTGCTTCTCGCCCTCGGCCACGATGCCGCCAGCGCTGGCCGCAGCGTGCGCCTGAGCCTCGGTCGCTACACCCGCGAGGCCGACGTCGACGCGGCGGTGGCCGCCCTCAAGGCCGCGGCGGATAGTGGCGCGCCGGCGTGGCAGCCGTTCCTCGGGGTATCCAGGGCAGGCTGAGCGGCCGGCTCGACCCGCCCTCGCCGAAGCCAGGGGCTGCGGATAACCGCGAAGCGGTTATTCGCCCTGCGGCTCCAGGGGCTTTTCGTCTTTGCCGCCATTTCCCGGCAATGTGCGCTTGGCGGATCATCCAGGTTGGGTATCATGCGTCGCCATTCCCATCCACCGCCGACGGAAGTCAGGCTTTGCCTGCGTGAGCCCAATGGACGATCTCTCCCCCGATTCCGCCTTGCCGCCTGCCGGCAGCGCCCAGGACAACGACGCGCCGCGCCAGTTGGTGGTCTGCATCGACGGAACCTCGAACCGCTTCGGCGACCAGCCGACCAACGTGGTGCGCCTGTACCGCTCGCTGTCGCGCGATCCGCGCAGGGTGCTGGCCTACTACGACCAAGGCGTCGGCACCTTCGGCCTGAAGGAAACCCTGTTCGAGTGGCAGAAGTTTCCCTCGCGGATCGCCGGCCTGGCCTTCGGCTGGGGGCTCAAGCGCAACGTCGAGGGCGCCTATCGCTTCCTCGCCGAGCACTACCGGCCCGGCGACCAGATATTCCTCTTCGGCTTTTCCCGCGGGGCCTACGCGGTGCGCGTGCTGGCCGCGATGCTGCGCGCGGTGGGCCTGATCGATGCGCACCAGCCGCACCTCTTCGACTACGCCTGGACCCTGCTCACCACCCGCATGCCGCCCCGCGACGAAGACAAGCGGGCCGGCACGCGTCGCCGCGGACCGGACTTCGGCCTGCTGGGACGCTTCCGCAAGGTCTTCGGCCGGCAGGTGAAGGTGCACTTCCTCGGCCTGTTCGACACCGTGACCTCGGTGGGCTGGGTCTACGACCCGCTGACCGTGCCGTATTCCTCGAACAACGAAATGGTCGACGTGGTCCGCCAGGCCCTGGCCATCGACGAATGCCGCTGCTTCTTCCGGCAGAACCTCTGGTTCGGCGAGAAGGACCGCAAGTCCGACGTGTTGCAGGTGTGGTTCCCCGGCATGCACTCCGATGTCGGCGGTGGCTATGCGCCGAAGGACTCGCGGCTGGCTCTGGTGGCCTTTACCTGGATGCTCGGCGAGGCGCTGGAGGCCGGCCTGCATGTCGACCCGGCGCGCAGCCGCGACCAGTTGCGCGCACGTTCGAAGCAGGGCCCGGACCCGACCGCGCCGATCCTGCCGGTGATGACCCGGCCCTGGCGCCTGGCCGAGTGGCTGCCGCTGCTGGTCTGGGACCGCCGCAGCGGCAACCGCGCCTGGCGCTGGTCGCGTGGCCGGCCGCGCTCGCGGCCGCTGGAACCGGTCGGGCAGGAAACCCGGGTCAAGCTGCACCGTTCGGTGCAGCGGCGGCTGGACGAATGCCCCGACTACCGGCCGTGCAACCTGCCAGCGCTGGAACGCTGCGACCTCATCGACGATTCGCCGTTGCTCGACGGCTACCGCTAGCGGCTGGCCGCGATCGCGTTCAGAACCACATGCGGATACCGGCGACGAAGCGCGCCTCGTCGTCGTCCTCGCCCTCGGCGCGGGCCAGGTCGGCGCTGTTGCCGTAGGAGCGGTTCCAGGTCACCCCGATGTAGGGCGCGAACTCGCGACGGATCTCATAGCGCAGGCGCAGGCCCAGCTCGCTATCGGCAAGGCCCGAACCGATGCCGCGGGCGGGATCGTTCCTGCCGTACAGGTTGACCTCGGCGCTGGGCTGGAGGATCAGCCGGTTGGTCAACAGGATGTCGTACTCGCCCTCCAGGCGCAGCGCGCTCTGGCCGTTCTCGCCGAGGAAGGCGGTGACTTCCGCCTCGAAGTCGTAGAGCGCCAGGCCCTGCACGCCGAACGCCGCCCAGGTCTGCGGCGAGCCGGGCTTGAAATCCTGGCGCACGCCGGCGACCAGGTCCCACCAGGGACCGATGGCGTGCCCGAACAGCGCCTGGACCTCGGCGTCCTCGGTCTTGCCGTCGAGCCGTTCGCCTTCGCTGCGCAGCCACAGGCGGTTGATGTCGCCGCCGATCCAGCCGCTGGCGTCCCAGGCCAGCGCGCTGCCGTCGTCGGCGTCCTGGTATTCCAACTGGTCGAGCAGGAAGAAGCTGTTCAGCGCGCTGTCGTGCACCTTGTGCCCCTCCAGCGGCGGAAAGGCGGCACGGCGGTCGGCCTCGGTCGGCACCGGGATCGGCGTACGGCTCTGGCTGGGCGCGGCCTGCGCCGGAGGTTGCCGCGCAGCGCGGCTCATCCCCGGCATCCGGCCATGGTCCATTCCCTGGTGCTCCATGGGCTGTGCCGGGGCGGGCGATGCGGTGCCGTGGTCCATCCCCGGCATCCGGCCATGCCCCATCCCCTGGTGGTCCATGGGTTTCGCCGGGGCGGAGGTCCTCTGGCCGTGGTCCATGCCAGGCATCGCGCCGTGGTCCATGGCCGAGTGGTCCATGCCATTGTCCTGCGCGGCCTCGACGGGATTCGGCAGGCCCAGCAGCAGACCCAGGGCGAGGGCACCGCCGGCCAGGCGGGCGGGTTTCGGCTGGCGGCTCATGCGTTGTCTCCTTCGTCTACCCGCACTTCGCGGAACATGCCCATCTCCATGTGGAACAGCAGGTGGCAGTGATAGGCCCAGCGTCCCAGGGCGTCGGCGGTGACCCGGTAGCTGCGGCGGGTGCCCGGCGGCATGTCGATGGTGTGCTTGCGCACCAGGAAATTGCCTTGCTCGTCCTCCAGGTCGCTCCACATGCCGTGCAGGTGGATCGGGTGGGTCATCATGGTGTCGTTGACCAGGACGATCCGCAGGCGCTCGCCGTAGGTCAGGCGTAGCGGCTCGGCGTCGGAGAACTTGATGCCGTCGAAGGACCAGGCGAACTTCTCCATGTGCCCGGTCAGGTGCAGCTCGATGGTGCGCCCCGGTTCGCGGCCGTCCGGGTCGGCGAAGCGGCTGCGCAGGTCGGCGTAGGTCAGCACCCGCCGCCCGTTGTCGCGCAGGCCGAGGCCGGGGTCGGCGAGCTTCGGTGTCGGCGTCATGGTCTGCATGTCGACCAGCGGGTTGCCGTCCTCCGAAGCCGGATGGGACTGCATCGGCATGGCGCCCATGCCCATCCTGGAGTGGTCCATGCCGGCCATCTTGGAGTGGTCCATGCCGTTCATGTCCATGCCGGCCATCTTCGAATGGTCCATGCCATTCATGTCCATGCCCGACATCTTCGAATGGTCCATCTCTCTGGCGGGCCTCGTCGCCGCGCCATGCCCCATGGCGCCGTGGTCCATGCCGCCCATGCCCATGTCGTCCATGCCGATCAGCGGGCGCGGATCGGGCGTCGGCACCGGCGCGCTAAGCCCTTCGGCCAGCGCCAGGGTGCCGCGGGCGTAGCCGCTGCGGTCCATGGACTGGGCGAAGAGGGTATAGGCGCGCTCGCCGCCCGGTTCGACGATCACGTCGTAGGTCTCGGCCACGGCGATGCGCAACTCGTCGACGCTGACCGGCTCGACGTGCTGTCCGTCGGCGGCCACCACGGTCATCTTCAGACCGGGAATGCGGACGTCGAAATAGCTCATCGCCGAGGCGTTGACGAAGCGTAGGCGGAGCTTTTCGCCGGGGCGGAACAGGCCGGTCCAGTTGCCGTCCGGCGGCTGTCCGTTGAGCAGGTAGGTATAGGTGTAGCCGCTGACGTCGGCGAGATCGGTGGGACTCATCTTCATCTCGGCCCACATCTTGCGGTCGGCCAGGGTCGCGGCCCAGCCGTTGGCGCTGACGTCGTCGATGAAGTCGCCGACGGTGCGCTTGTGGAAGTTGTAGTAGTCGGACTGCTTCTTCAGCTTGGCGAGGATGCGCTGCGGCTTCTCGTCCGACCAGTCGCTGAGCAGCACCACGTAGTCGCGGTCGTAGCTGAACGGTTCCGGCTCGCGGGCGTCGATCACCAGGGCGCCGTAGACCCCGGCCTGCTCCTGTAGCCCCGAGTGGCTGTGGTACCAGTAGGTGCCGTTCTGCCGGACCTTGAAGCGGTATTCGTAGAGACCGCCGGGAGCGATGCCCTCGAAGCTGAGGCCCGGCACGCCATCCATGTTGGCCGGCAGGATGATGCCGTGCCAGTGGATCGAGGTGTCCTCGGCGAGGCGGTTGCGCACCCGCAGGGTCACGTTGTCGCCTTCGCGCCAGCGCAGGGTCGGGCCGGGCAGCGAACCGTTGATGGTCATGGCGGTGGCCGGCGAGCCGCTGAGGTTCACCGGGGTCTCGCCGATGAACAGGTCGAAACTGTCGCCGGCGAGCAGGTTCTGCTGGCCCGGCCCGGCCAGGGCCCAGGCCGGGGCGCGCCAGAGACCCAGTCCGCCGAGCAGACCGGTGGCGGCGAGGCCTTTGACGAAGGTGCGTCGCGAAGTTCTGTGCATCCGCTGGTTTCCACGCAGGTGGCAGGACGGACTGCGCGAGCCTGCGCAGCCGGGAGGTCGCGGCCCCGCCAGGGCGGTGCGGCGATGCGGACACCCTAGCGGCGCGAGCCTGTCGGCAAGCTGTGGGGAAGATTACAGTGCTGTCAGCTCAGCGCGGCGGGTTCACCAGGTGGCGGTCGAAACCGCGCGCCACCAGGCGTTCCCAGGCGTCCATGACCTGCGCCGGGATCGGGCAGGCGACCTGGAAGCCCAGCGCCGGGTAACGCATGATGCGGTCAAGGTCGCCGACCATCTCGTCGATCACCCCGAGTACGCCGACCAGGTTCGAGATGCCGTCGGGAAATGCGTAGTCGGGCGCATCCACGTGTCCCTCCAGACCCGGCCAGCGGACCGGCAGGGTCAGCGCCACGCGGCGGATCGAGTTGGGCTTGGTGACGAAGGTCGCGCGGCGCAGGTCGGGGAACAGCTCGCGGGCGAAGGCGATGTTCTCGGCGAAGTTGGTCGCCCGCGGCTCGATCACGATGAGGCTGTCGCTTACCCCGCGCGCCCTGGCGTGGCGGGCGAACAGCTCGGCTTCCGGCTCGACCCAGAGATGGCGCGTCCAGTGCCCTGTGTTGCCGGTGAACAGCAGGCGTTCGGCGAGGCCGCGTTCGAGCAGTTCGCAGGCGTGGTCGCAGACCCGCAGGTCGTAGGAGCCGCATACCACCAGCAGTTCGCAGGGCACATGGCAGCGGCCCTGGCCGAGGAAGTCCCAGAGCAGCCGGGCATCTTGCAGGGTCGGGCTCATGGGACGCCAACGCTCCTCTCGCTGCCGGTCGTGGCGGGGTGCCGATGCTGGCAGTACAGCCGGTCGTCTTCGCGGAAGATCCGTAGCTCGCGGAAATCCCGGACCGACCAGCGCGCGCCGGCGGCGAGCAGGCCGCTCTCCTCGCCGATCGCCACGCAGGTCGCGCCGGCGGCACAGGCGGCCTGCACGCCGCTGAGGGAGTCTTCGAACACCAGGCAGCGCGACGGTGCCACGCCGAGCCTGGCCGCGGCCAGGCGATAGCCATCCGGAGCCGGCTTGCCGTGGACCACGTCGTCGCGGCTGACCAGGGTGCGGAACGCCGCCTGCAGGTCGTGCTGGCGCAGCACGTGGTCGATGCGTGCCGGCCAACTGCTGGTGACCAGCGCCAAGGGCACGTCCAGCCAACGCAGCTGGCGGATCACCGCGGCGACGCCGGGCAGCAGGGGACAGTCGGCGCCTTCCTCCAGCGCATCGACCCGTTGCTTGAGGATCCGCCGGCGCTCCATCGGCAGGTGGCCGAACAGATAGTCCAGGGTGTAGCCGCCCGGGCGACCGTGCACGTGGTCGCGCAGGCAGTCCGGGCCGAGCGCCACGCCCTGTTCGCCGGCGACCCGGCTCCAGGCCGCGGCGATGGCTTCGCGGGAGCTGATCAGGACGCCGTCCATGTCAAACAGAACGGCTGAAAACGCTAGTCGATGCATCTCGGGCACTCTGTAGGGCAAGCCAGACCAGGACCGCGCCGCCGAGGGCGAACAGCGCCATGATCAGATAGGACCACTGCGGCAGGCCTTCGTACAGCCAGCCGGCGGCCGGACTGGCGAGGCCCATGGGCAGCGCTACCGCCAGAGAGTAGTAGATCCCCTGGGTCAGTACCCGCGCGCTTTCCGGCGCGTGGTCGCGGATGTAACGCATCACCGCGGCGTGGTAGGCGGCGAAGCTGAGGGCGTGCAGGCACTGGCCGAGGAGGATCGCGGCGAGGTGTTCGCTGCCGGCCAGCAGGCCCCAGCGCAGCGCCGCGCAAAGGCTGGAGAAGAGCATCACCTGGAGCGCCGGGTGGCGGTCCAGGATGCGGTTGGAGACGGCGAAGAAGCTGATCTCGGCGATCACCGCCAGGCCCCAGAAGGCGCCGACCGAGAACGACGAGTAGCCCAGCGTCTGCCAGCCCAGCGAGGCGGTGGTGAAGTACAGCGAGTGGCTCAGTTGGATCATTCCCGCCGCGGCGATGGCCAGCAGCAGGGGGCGTTGCCGGAGGATCCCGCGCAGGTCGGGACGGCGCCTGGCGCCCGGCAGCGGCGAGTCCGGACGGCGCAGGCTGCGGCGACGGAGGAACAGGCAGGCCAGCGCGGTGAGCAGCATCGTCAGGCCGACCAGGGCGGGCACCAGTTGCTGGCCGAACCGACCGAGCAGCAGGCCGCCCAGGGTCGCGGTGAGGATGAAGGCCAGCGAACCGACTGCGCGTACCCGCCCGTAGTTCTGCAGGGCGGCCTTGTCGCGCTTGAGCAGGTAGGATTCGGTGAGCGGCAGCACGCTGGTCCAGAACGCGCCGTAGAGCACGCTCAGGGCGATGAACAGGGGCAGGCCCTCGGCCAGCTGGAACAGCAGGGCGCAGGCGCCGGCCAGGGCCGCCAGCAGGGTCGCCAGGCGCAACTGGTCGATGCGCCAGTCGGCCACGTAGGTCAGCGCCACCCCGGCGATCACCTGCGGCCAGTAGGCCGCGGCGATCAACAGGCCGATCTGGCTGGCGCCGAAGCCCAGGCTGGCCAGCCAGGTCGGCCAGAACGGATAGATCAGCCCCTCGGCGGCGAAGTAGCCGGAAAAGATCAGGTACATGCCGGTTCCCGCGTCGCCGTGCCGGTTCGCTGCGGTTTGCGCCTCACTCGAAGCGCGCCCTGGCGAAGGCGTTCTCGCCCTTGCGCCAGACCAGCAGGGACTCGCCCAGCACCACCAGGTCGACCATGCCGTCCTCCAGCGCGCCGAGGGCGTCCTGCGGGGCGCAGACGATCGGTTCCTCGTGGCGGTTGAAGGAGGTGTTGATCAGCGCCGGCTGGCCGCTGCGGGCATGCCAGGCATGCAGCAGGGCGTGCATGAACGGATCGGCCTGCGGCCGGATGATCTGCGGCCGGGCGGTGCCGTCGACATGCACCACTGCCGGGCAGCGCGCGCGGAAATCCGCATGGCAATCGTAGGTCATGGTCATGTAGTCGGCCGCCACCTGGTCTTCACGCCAGCCAACGTAGCAAGCCTCGGCGTGTTCTACCGCGGTGACCGGGGCGAATGGCATGAACTCGGTGCGTTCCATGCGCTGATTGAGCCAGTCGTTGGCGCTGGCATCGCCGGGATGGTAGACGATGCTGCGGTTGCACAAGGCGCGCGGGCCGAACTCCATGCGGCCCTTGAACATGCCCAGCACCTGGTTTTCCCGCAGCGCTTCGACCAGCGTCTCGATCAGGTTGGCCGGCCGGCTGTAGGCCAGTTGCGGGTACTGGCTGGCGATCAGCTCGGCATTCTGCGCGGCGCTGCGCGCGTCCGGCCCGAGGGCCATGCTCGGCGCCGGGAAGCGCGTACCGTTCTCGCGATAGGCCACCGCCACCGCCGCGGCCAGGGCCAGGCCGCCGTCGCCCATGCAGGGCAGCACGTAGACATCGCGGACCCCGGGGATCTCGCGCAGGCGCTGGTTCAGCTTGACGTTGCCGAACACCCCGCCGGCCAGGCACAGGTTGGCGCAGCCGGTGCGCGCCACGTGCTCCCGGGCGATGGCCACCAGCAGGTCTTCGGAGTGCCGTTGCGCGGCAGCGGCGACATCCGCCGGGCGTTCCGCCGCGCAGCGTTGCAGCAGCGGATCGCTGTAGCCGTCGTAGGAGGGCAGGTACAGTTCGCCGCAGCGGGCGCGCAGGCGGCCGTTCTCCAGGCGGATCATGTCGTTCATCAGCGGCAGCAGCTTTTCCGCGTCGCCGAACGCCGCCAGGCCGGTGATCTTGCCTTCGTGGCGGTTCGGCTTGAAGCCGAGCAGGCGGGTGATGCGCCCGTAGAAGTAGCCCAGGCTGTCGACGCTGGTCTCGCGTTGCAGGACCGCCTCGCCGCCGTCGGCGCGGTAGTGGGTGACGGTGAGCGACTGGAAGTCGCCGCGGCCGTCGCAGGTGAGGGTCAGCGCCTCGTCGAACGGCGAGCAGACGAACGCGCCGAGGGCGTGGCATTCGTGATGGTCGATGTACTCGACCTTGCCGCGCAGGCCGTTGGCGCGGACGAAGGCATCGAATTCGCCGCGCTTGGCCTTGTCGTTGGCCATTTCGTCGGCGATCCGCTTGCGCAGGTGCGGCAGGCCCTCGGGACGCTCGCGGGCTTCCTCGAGGACCCGGTCCAGATAGAGGTCGAGGTGCCGCCCGGCGTCGAACCCGGCGTTCCAGCCGTAGGCGATGCGGTCGATGTCGGCCAGGTCGATGCCGGCCTCGCCGAGCACATAGTCGATGGAGCGGCTCGGCCAGGCCTTGTGGTCCTTCTGGCGGGTGAAGCGCTCCTCGCTGGCGGCGGCGACGATCCCGCCGTCGCGCACCAGGCAGGCGCCGGCCAGGTCGTTGTTGGTGATCCCGAGAATGATCATGCGGTGTCCTCTTGCGCGAACGGGTGGGGGGCGAGAGGCGTAATAGGTTGCATGGCACCGGGAGCCCAACAACCTGCCAGATCTGGTCGCCTGCGAAATCTGGCAGGGCTACCGGATCTGGTAGCTGGACAGCCGTCGACGGGCTTGCCGGCCATACCGGCCGGGCGCCCGCGCCGGCATCAGAAGCTGTAGCTGAGGCGGCCGAACAGGATGCGCCCGTAGGGATCGGTGTAGCGCGGGTCGTAGCCGCTCTGGAAGGTGTAGGTCTGGTTGCTGAACGGCGGTTCGCGGTCGAACAGGTTCTTCACCCCGAGGGTCAGCCCCAGCGCGTGGCTGAGGCGGTAGCTGCCGGCCAGGTCCCAGAGGTTCCACGAGCCGACCTTGCCGTGGCTGGCGCGGTCGTAGTCGTTGTAGCCGCTGGTGTAGCGGTTGCTCAGGGTGGCCTGCCAGGCGTCGCGGCTCCAGGTGGCGTTGGCGACGTGCTTCCAGCGGGCGATCACGCCGACGCCCTGGAAGTCGCCGACGTTGTCCAGGTACTGGCCGCCGATCTGCTGCTGGAAGTCGTAGCGGGACACGTAGGTGCCTTGCAGGTCGAGCCCGAACTGCCCGTAGCGGCTGGCCGGGAAACGATAATCGAGGCTCAGGTCGACGCCGCTGGTCTTTACCTTGCCGAGGTTGGCCAGTCCGGTGACGACGTGATCGATCGAGCCGTCGGCCTTGCGCACGATGCGTCCGGCGTAGGCCTGCGGGTCGGCGAAGATCGCCGCTTCGGGAAACTCGGCGATCTGGTTGGCGATCCTGATCCACCAGAAGTCCAGGCCGACGGAAAGGTCGCGCAGCGGCTGGTAGACCAGGCCCAGGGTAACGTTGCGCGCGGTTTCCGGTCGCAGGTCGGTATTGCCGCCGGTGGCGTTGTAGAACTGCTGGGCGCAGTCGCGGTTGGCGATGCCGCCCTGGCTCGGCTGGCCGCCGGCGCACAGGCGCGGGTCGTCGTAGTTGGCGCTGGTATAGGTGGTGAAGGTCGGGTTGTACAGTTCGTACAGCGACGGCGCACGGAAACCTTCGCTGTAGGCGCCGCGCAGGACCAACTGGCGGAACGGCTGGAAGCGGAACGAATATTTCGGGTTGCTGGTGCTGCCGAAGTCGCTGTACTTGTCGTGGCGGATCGCCGCGCTGAGTTCCAGGCTGTCCAGCACCGGCACGTTGAGTTCGGCGTACTGCGCCTTCAGGTTGCGCTCGCCGCTGACCGTGGCGGCGGGATCGACGCCGAGGCTCTGCACGTTGCCGGCGAAGTCCTGGATGTCCTGGTGGAACGCTTCCTTGCGGAACTCGCCGCCCAGCGCCAGGGCCGCCGGCCCGGCGCCGAACCAGTCGCCGATCTCCCGGCTGGCGCGGGCGTCCAGGCCCTTGACGCGGCCGACCGAGGTACGGAAGTCGCCGCTCAGGGCATGGCTGCCGAGGTAGGCGAGGCCGGCGTCGGTCTGCGGCCCGAACGGGTTCAGCGTCCCGTTGGCGATGCCGAGGGCGGCGGCGCGATCATCGACGTAGCCGCTGTGGATATGGTCGACCACCTTGTTCTGGTTGTACGAGGCGCCGATATCGTAGTCCCAGTCGGCGAACTGGCCGTCGAAGCCGAGCAGCAGGCGCTGGCCGGTGTTCTGCGAGGATTGCAGGCGCGGCCCGAGCACGCTCTGTCGCCAGTTGACCTCCACCGGCCGGCTCGGGTCGAGGACGAAGCCGCCGGGTCCGGGAGTGATGCCGTTGCCGGGATAGAAGGCGGTGCCGGGATCGATCTGCAGGCCGGTGAGGGTCCCTGGGCCGACCTGGGTAGCGTTGTCGTTGCGCGACCAGAAGTACTCCAGGCTGACGTTGTGCTCGTCGGCCAGCTTGCCGGTGGCGCGGCTGAACACCGAGGTCTTCTCGGTTTCCGGCACCAGGTCGAGGTAGCGCCACAGGCTCTGCCGGCAGATGCCGTTGCGCGGAATCAGGTCGGCGCCCTTGCAACCGCCGGCGGCCAGCGGATTGCTGGCGTTGGCGCCCTGGCTCCAGTTGCCGGGGAAGGCGGTGCCGGAGCTGTAGTCGAGGCCGCGTCCCGGCTGGTAGTTGTAGGTGTAGCCGCGGTCCTTGGCGCCGAGGCGCTCCTGCTTGTCGTAGTTGGCCACCGCGAAGACATTGAAGCGATCCTCCTCCAGCTCGCCGAAGCCCCAGCTAGCGCTGACGTTGCGCTGGTTGCCGCCGCCGTCGTGGGTGGGGGAGGCGTAGCCGCTGTCGAAGCGGCCTTCGTTCAGGCTCTTGCGGGTGATGAAGTTGATCACCCCGCCGATGGCATCGGTGCCGTACAGCGCGGAGGCGCCGTCGCGCAGCACCTCGACCCGGTCGATGGCGGCGAAGGGAATGGTGTTGAGATCCACCGCGGAGCCGTCGATGGCATTGTTCGCCAGGCGCCGGCCGTTGAGCAGCACCAGGGTCTTGTTCGCGCCGATTCCGCGCAGGTCGGCGAACGAGGCGCCGCCGGTGGCGCTGCCGACCGAGCGACTGGAGTTGTATACGCCCTGGTTGCCGGAAAGCCGGCCGATCAGTTCCTCGGTGCTGGTCACGCCCTGTTGGCGCAGCTCCTCGGCGCGCAGGACGCTGATCGGCACCGCGGTTTCCGCATCGACCCGGCGGATCGCGCTGCCGGTCACCTCGATTCGTTGCAACTGGACCGTGGGCGGGTCGACAGGCGCCTGTTCCTCCGCCGCGGCGGCGCTGCCGGGAGCGAGCTGCAGGGCCAGCAGCAGGGCGGCGCCCAGCGGCGCGTCGGTGTGGAGCGATCGGTGCATGGTCGGGGCATCCCTTGTTCCGGTGTGTCCAGGGATGTCCGTCGAGCCGGGGGATTTTCCAGGGACGGCTTAGACCTTTGCGCCATGAGTTTATGTCCGCTGGGAACAAGCCCTGCCGTCGCGCCTTTCGTCGGCGGGCCGGAGCAGCAGAACCAGTCCCCTCTGCCGAGGTCGAAAAGCAGGCGTCGCGGCGGTGCTGCGGCGTCCTTTCTTCAGCTACATTTTTCTTTCAGCAGTCGTTCCCATCATCCAGGGCAGCACCCAAGGGGCAGATCATGGCTCGCACCACTCCCATCGAGCTTTATCGCAACATCGGCATCGTCGCCCACGTCGACGCCGGCAAGACCACGACGACCGAGCGGATCCTCTTCTACACCGGCGTCAACCACAAGATGGGCGAGGTCCATGACGGCGCGGCGACCATGGACTGGATGGTCCAGGAGCAGGAGCGCGGCATCACCATCACCTCGGCGGCGACCACGGCCTTCTGGCAGGGCTCGACCAAGCAGTTCCCGCACCGCTATCGCTTCAACATCATCGACACCCCCGGCCACGTCGACTTCACCATCGAGGTGGAGCGCTCGCTGCGCGTGCTCGATGGCGCGGTGGTGGTGTTCAGCGGCGCCGACGGAGTCGAGCCGCAGTCCGAGACGGTCTGGCGCCAGGCCAACAAGTACCATGTGCCGCGCCTGGCCTACGTCAACAAAATGGATCGCCAGGGCGCCGATTTCCTCCGCGTGGTCGCGCAGATCAAGCAACGCCTGGGCCATGTCCCGGTGCCGATCCAACTGGCGATCGGCTCGGAGGAAAACTTCAGCGGGCAGATCGACCTGGTGAAGATGAAGGCCATCTACTGGAACGATGCCGACCAGGGCACCAGCTACCGCGAGGAGGAGATCCCGGCGGAGCTGCGGGCGCTGGCCGAGGAGTGGCGGGCGCACATGGTCGAGGCCGCCGCCGAGGCCAACGACGAACTGATGAACAAGTATCTGGAAGGCGAGGAACTGAGCATCGAGGAGATCAAGGCCGGGCTGCGCCAGCGGACCCTGGCCAACCAGATCGTACCGGCGGTGCTCGGCTCCTCGTTCAAGAACAAGGGCGTGCCGCTGGTGCTCGACGCGGTGATCGACTATCTCCCGGCTCCGTCGGAAATCCCGGCGATCAGGGGCACCGACCCGGACGACGAAGAGAAGCACGACGAGCGCCATGCGGACGACGACGAGCCTTTCTCGGCGCTGGCGTTCAAGATCGCCACCGACCCCTTCGTCGGCACCCTGACCTTCGCCCGCGTGTATTCCGGGGTGCTGACTTCCGGCGACGCGGTGCTTAACTCGGTGAAAGGCAAGAAGGAGCGGGTCGGGCGGATGGTGCAGATGCACGCCAACCAGCGCGACGAGATCAAGGAAGTGCGCGCCGGCGACATCGCCGCGCTGATCGGCATGAAGGACGTGACCACCGGCGACACCCTGTGCGCCATCGACAAGCCGATCATCCTCGAACGCATGGACTTCCCCGATCCGGTGATCTCGGTGGCGGTGGAACCGAAGACCAAGGCCGACCAGGAGAAGATGGGCATCGCCCTGAGCAAGCTGGCCCAGGAAGACCCGTCGTTCCGGGTGAAGACCGACGAGGAGACCGCGCAAACCATCATTTCCGGGATGGGCGAGTTGCACCTGGACATCATCGTCGACCGCATGCGCCGCGAGTTCGGCGTCGAAGCCAATATCGGCAAGCCGCAGGTGGCCTATCGCGAGACCATCCGCAACACCTGCGAGATCGAGGGCAAGTTCGTCCGCCAGTCCGGCGGCCGCGGCCAGTTCGGCCATTGCTGGATCCGCTTCGCTCCGGCCGACGAGGGGCAGGAAGGCCTGGAGTTCCACAACGAGGTGGTCGGCGGGGTGATTCCCCGCGAATTCATCCCGGCGATCCAGAAGGGCATCGAGGACCAGATGCAGAACGGCGTGCTCGCCGGCTACCCGCTGATCGGCCTGAAGGCGACGGTGTACGACGGCTCCTACCATGACGTCGACTCCAGCGAGATGGCGTTCAAGATCGCCGCCTCGATGGCCACCAAGCAACTCTCGCAGAAGGGCGGAGCGGTGCTCCTGGAGCCGGTGATGAAGGTCGAGGTGGTGACCCCGGAGGACTACATGGGCGACGTGATGGGCGACCTCAACCGCCGGCGTGGCCTGATCCAGGGCATGGAGGATACCCCGGCGGGCAAGGTGATCCGTGCCGAGGTCCCGCTGGGTGAAATGTTCGGCTATGCCACCGACGTGCGCTCGATGTCCCAGGGGCGCGCGAGCTACTCGATGGAGTTCGTCCGCTATGCCGAGGTACCGGCCAGCGTGGCCGAGGCGATCGTCGCCAGGCAGGGCCGCTGAGAGCCGCCGCGCGCCGCCGAGGCCAGCGGCGGCGCGCGCCTTTGCGGGAGCGGCAGCCGCATCTTCGGCGCCGATGCGCTTGCCAAGCGGGGTTTTTGACGCCCCCTGGATGCTTAACTATAAGACAGTGACCAAGGCCCGCACCTATACGGTCACAAGGATGGCGAATCGATGCTTGCTTCAGCGATTGCCAGCGGTACCGCAGTCTCCCAGGTCTCCAAGCATCTCCTAATGTTCCTGGCCGCCCTTTTCCTCGCCCTCGGTGCATGCGGCTGGGCGATCCTGCACATCGCCAGGCACCAGGACGACATCGCCATCGAGCAGAGCCATTTCTACGTGGAAAAGGCGCTGCAGAATCGCCGGGAAAATTCCGAGCAGTTCTCCACCACCTATTCCTTCTGGACCGATGCTTACGTCTATCTGGGAAACCGGGTCGACGTGGACTGGGCCTTCACCAAGAACAACCTCGGCTCGGTGCTCTACACCACCAATGGCTACGACGGCGTCTTCGTCATCGACGACCGTGGCACTCGCTACGCCATGCTCGAGGGCGAGCTTTCCGAACGCTCGCTGGCCGACTCGCTGAACGCCGACACCGGGGACATCCTCCGCTCCGCACGCCGTGCCGCGGTGGACGAAGCGGCGATCAGCCGCTACGTCGACTTCGACGGCGCACCGGCGATCCTGGTCGCCTCGGCGATCAAGCCCACCAGCGATCATGCGCCCATCGACCTGGCCAAGGCCTCGGTGATGGTCTTCGTCGACCGGCTGACCCCGGTGAAGCTGGCCAAGCTCGGCGGCGACTACGGCATCGCCAACCTGCACCTGCTGGCCGGCGGCGCGGCGGGCGACAAGGAAAGCCTTGCCCTGGAGGGCACTCCCCATCGCCTGGCCTGGGTGTCGTCGCGTCCGGGTAGCGCCATGCTGCGGGAGACCGCGTTGCCGCTGCTGGGAATCTTCGTGCTCGCCGCCGGGCTGCTGTTCTGGCTGAGCCGCAGCGCCGTGCTCAACGCCCGCGCGGTGGATCGCCAGCAGAAGGTCCTGAAACGCAGCAACCAGGCCCTGCTGGCCAGCGAGGAACGTTTCAAGTCGATAGCCGAGGCGGCCTCGGACTGGATCTGGGAAGTCGACGGGCATTTCGTCTTCACCTATCTCTCCGTGCGCTTCCGCGACGTCACCGGCTACCAGCCGGAGGCCTGGATCGGGCGGCGGCTGGACGAGTTGCTGGATAGCGATACGGTGAACATCGTCAAGTGGCTGGAAGGGCTGCCCGATGCCGGTGCGCCGTCCAGCCTGGTCTGCGCTTTCCGCGACAGCCAGGGCCAGGCGCGGGTCGGCAAGCTGAGCGCCAGCGCGATCCGCAACGGCGTCGCCAGCGGCTATCGCGGCACGGCGGCCGACATCACCGACGAGGTCGAAGCCCATGCGAAGATCCAGCATCTGTCCCTGCACGATGCCCTGACCGGCCTGCCGAACCGCAACAAGCTGTTCCAGTTCCTCGAACGCCTGCTGGCGGAAAAGGCTGGCAAGTCGCCGGTAGCGGTACTGATGCTCGACCTCGACCGCTTCAAGCCGATCAACGACCAGCACGGCCATCCCGCCGGCGATGCGGTGCTCTACGCCATCGCCGAACGGCTGCGCGCCTCGACCCGCGACCAGGACATGGTTGCCCGGCTCGGCGGCGACGAGTTCGTGGTGGTCAGTACCCACGTGTCGTCGAAGCTGGAAATCGAGAAGTTCTGTAGCCGGCTGATCGACGTGATCAACCGCGAGGTCGCCTACGAAGGGCACAGCTTCCATGTCGGCGCGAGCATCGGCGTGGCCCTGGCGCCGGAGCACGGCGGCGATCCGCGCGGCCTGCTGCGTTGCGCCGACGTGGCGATGTACGAGGCCAAGGCCGCGGGGCGCAATACCTGGCGTTTTTACTTGGAAGCCATGGACTCCCATCTCGCCGAGAAGAAGCTGCGCGAGACCGAGTTGCGCGCCGCCTTGCAGAACGGCGAGTTCGAGTTGTACTACCAGCCGCGTTTCCTGGCGCAGGAACAGACGATCGCCTCGGCGGAGGCGTTGATCCGCTGGAACCATCCGCGCCGCGGGCTGATCGGCCCGGACGAGTTCATCGGCCTGGCGGAAGAAAGCGACCTGATCGTGCAGATCGGCAACTGGGTGCTGCGCGAGGCCTGCGCCACCGCCGCCAGCTGGCCAGGCGAGGTGATGGTTTCGGTGAACGTGTCGCCGGCGCAGTTCATGACCGGCGATGTCGTCTGGCAGGTGCGCGAGGCCCTGCGCCTGGCCCGCCTGGATGCTCGCCGGCTGGAGCTGGAGGTGACCGAGAACGTCATGCTCAACGATGTCGATGGCGCGCTGCGGACCATGACGGCCCTCAAGGAGCTGGGCGTCCGCCTCAACATGGACGACTTCGGTACCGGCTATTCCTCGCTCGGCTACCTGCGCACCTATCCCTTCGACAGCATCAAGATCGACAAGCGCTTCGTCGCCAGCATGGAGAAGACCGGGCGCGACCGTTCGATCGTGCAGGCCATCATCAATCTCGGCAACGCCCTGAACCTGCGGGTCACCGCCGAGGGCGTGGAGACCGAAGGGCAGATGCACATCCTGCGCGACGAGCAATGCCACGAACTGCAAGGGTTCCTGCTCAGCCGGCCGCTGGATGCGCAGCGCCTGCGCGATCTGCTGGAGCGCGAGGCGGGGCAGACCCAGGCGCCCCAGGTTTCCGCCGAAGGCCATGCTGCGCGCCGGCCTTGAGCGGGCGTCAGAAGGGCGCACGCGGTGCCTCGGCGGCCCTCGGTTCAGCGATCGCCCTGCGTATGGTTCAGAAAATGCTGAACTGATTATTTGACCTGACTGATTCCCTTCCCGTCTTCGCTTGCCGACACTCCGTCCTTCCCATGGCCTTGTGCCAGGGACAGCGCCGGTGGTCGCTACCCGCTTCGGGCGAATCGCGGTGATGGTCTGCTACGACCTGGAGTTTCCCGAATGGGTGCGCCTGCCGGCGCTGTCCGGCGCACAACTGCTCTGCGCGCCGGTGAACTGGCCGGCGGCACCGCGTCCCAAGGGCGAGCGGCCGGGCGCAGCTGGGCGAATGAAAAAGGGCGCGGGCCAGTATCGGCGCCGCGCCCTTTTGCCGGAGGAGAACCTTATTCCAGTTCGGCTGCGCTCTCTTCCTGGCGCTTCAACCCGGTATGACTGATGGCGTGCAGAGCGGTATTGAACTGTACGGTCTCGTTGAAACCCTTGACGATCTGCGCCAGCTTCTCGCGGGCGCTTTCCAGCTTCTTGAAGCGCTCGCCAAGTTCCAGGCTGCGCTGTTGGACGCTGGCTTCGCGCTTTTCCAGTTCGGCCTGGCGCAGGTTCTGCTGGCTGCGCAACTCTTCGAGGCGTTCCTGTTCGATCTGCAGCACTTCGGCTCGCCGCGCGCTGCTGCGCTCGCGGGCTTCGACGCTTTCCGCGAGTTGTTGCAGGGCCGCGCTGCGCTCGGCGAGGAGACGGTTGCTCTGCTCGGTTTCCCGCTCCAGCGCCTGGCGGTCGTCCTGCAGGCGCTTGTGCCACTGCCGGAGCTGCTTTTCCTTTTCCTGCAATTGCCGCTCCTTCTCGTGCAATTGCGTCTGGAGCGACTCCAGCGACTCCTGCTGCTTGAGCGCTTCCTGCTTCTGCTGGCTCAGTTGCTGGGCCATGCCGGCGAGGTCGGCCAGGGTGCCCTGCACGTCCTGTAGCAGATGCTCGGTATCGTTGCCGATATCGAGCGCGGTATCCGTATCCACGTGGGCTTCATCCTCGGGTTGGCGAATGACGGCGGCGGCCTGGGTGGGCGCCTCTCTGGCGTCGGCCTCGCCCTCGGCGCCGGCCAGGCGTGCGGGCGGCACCCGGAGGCGCAGCGACAGGCTGGGGACCCTGGCCGATACCGGTTCCGGCGCGGGAGCGGAAGCGGCGAGGGGGGAGGGGCTCGGGGGCATGGAGGATTCCTCGGCGGCGTCTGGAGACGGAAGGTTGGCGCTGCCCGTGGCGTCGGCGGCGTGCAGCGCGGGGTGGAGCAGCTGCGCCAGGTCGGCAAGCTCCTCGCGAAGATGACTGGCGTTGTCGACGAAGGCGCCGATGGCCTCGGCATCCGCTACCTTGGCGGACTGCTCCGCATTCGCCGGGAACTCGGCTGGCGCCCCACCCTCGGGCGCTGCCGTTTCCGCCTCCGGCCGCGGCTCGGGCTCGACGCAGCCGGCCTCGGTGACGGTTTCGTCTTCCGCCGCCTCGGGCTCGTCGATGGGCTCCGCCGGCCCGTCCGTGGCCTCGTCCGCATCGTCCGCGGCGAGGACATCGGGAGCGGCGTCTTCGAAAAGGGCCTCCTGGACGAGCGGCGGGACTTCCGCGCAGGGTTCCTCGCCATCCAGGGCGGGGCCGTAGCCATGGGGGGACTCGAAGGTGACGAGCTTCATCACCCATTCGCGTTCGAGCACCAGGGAGCGGTGTTCTTCCCGCCGCGAGGGGGCGATGGCCGCGTCCTGCAGGTCGATGAGGTGGTAGGCCAGATCGCTGGTCCGGCGGTTACCGGTGGTGGCTTCGCGGACCAGTTGGCGGAACACCTGGATGGCCGCCTCGCAGGCCTCGTCGGTGTCGAGACGGCCCAGGCGGAAGCCGTCGTCGGTCTTGAACAGGGAGGCGATGTAGACGCGCGAGTCGTTTTCGTCGACCTGTTCGTTGAGGCTGTAGGCGATGAAGTTGCGGTCGCTGGCGGGAATGGCGAAACCACACAACAAGGCCGCATTCAGTTCCGTCTGCTCGGCAGTTTCCACACTGATGGTTCGAAGAAGCATAAGCCCTGGAGATCCCGTTGGTGCTTGAAAGGTGTAACGGGCGAGGGTACCGGGAGCTATGGGCGAGGTAACTTGGACGAGTCCTATTGCCTTGTAAGAAAAATCTTGAAGATTTTACTGCGTGCCGTGCCCAGCGCACCGCGCAGGCTCGTCCGCTCGTACGGGGCCGGCGCGCTTCAGCGATCCGCCATCAGGACGACGATGGCCTCGGCGACGAAGTCGGCGTTGCGCTCCAGGGTCTGCAGGTGGTTCATGACGACATCGTAGGTTTCGCCGCCTTCATGGCGCTTCGCCCAGATCGCCAGCTCCTCCAGGGCCATGCCGAGGGCACTCTGGTTCTGGTTGAGACGGCAGAGCAGGGCGACAGTCAGGTCGTGATCCAGCATGGCGGTACTCCTGATCCTGAAAAACTCAGCGTAGCCCCCCTGGCGCTCCGCCGACACGGAAGCGGTTCACGAAAAGACGAAGCGGTTCAGCCGCTGCCGACGGGGTGGCCTGCGTTCGTGGCCGGTGCCCACGGCGCAGCGCTTTCGATAGCCCCCCGGCAGCTTCGGACCGACCTGGCAAGGGGACCTATCCGAACGGCGAGGGTGGCCCGCGGTGGTGGCGCGCCGCATGGCCAGTTCCCCATGCCGCCTGGCTATACTGGCGGCGCGGGAACAAGACGCCGTCCATGAAGAGCGTCCCGGACCCGAACGTCGCGCTTCCTGTCATCTCCGCTACCTATCTTTCGTTCTTCTGCCGCGAAACGGCTTTCGGATGAAGGCGGCCGGCGGTCGCTCGTCGCGCCGTCCCGGGGTTTCCCTGTCCGTGCCGATCCGACCCGTGTTGCCAGCGAGGGGTATGTACGCAATGTCCGTGACCGATGCCAGTTTCCCGATCATCAACTGGTCGAAGGCGATGCCTTCGTTGCGCCAGCTGATGTATTTCGCCTGTGTCGCCGAGTACGGCAGCATCGGCCAGGCCGCCGAGGTGCTGCACGTTTCGCAGCCGTCGCTGTCGCGGCAGATCCAGGCGCTCGAAGTGCACATCGGCGAGGCGCTGTTCGTCCGCGGTCCGGCCGGGGTGAGCCTGACCGAGGTGGGCAGGGTGGTGCATTGCCGCGCGGTGAAGATCATCGCCGAGGCCAAGGCGCTGACCCGCGACATCGGCGACGGCGACGACCGCCAGTTGCACATCGGTTTCAGTCGCTACCTCGATCCCGGCTGGTCCGGCAAGCTGGCCCGGCAGTTGAAGGAAGCGCGGGTGTGCAGCGCCGTTTCGCCATCCTGGGCGCCATCGCTGGACCTGCTCAGCCTGGTCCGCGAGTCGTCCCTGGACGCGGCGATCATCGGCGCGCCGCCGAAGGTGGTGCGTGAATACGAGCTGATGGAGATCGGCAGCTACGAGCACGTCATCGCCCTGTCGGAAACCCTGCACCGGCGACTGGCGCCCGACTGGTCGCTGAACGACCTGGTCGGCGAGCCGCTGCTGGTACCGAAGGACTCGCTGTTTCCCGCCTACAGCCAGTTCATGAACGATGCGATGGATGCCGCCGCCTTCGCGCCCCGGCGCAGCGTGCGGCCGAACGACCTGAGCATTCTCCTGGCCCAGGTCGCCAGCGGCGACGGCTTCGCCTTCCTGCCGTTGTCGCTGACCAAGTTCGCCTATCCGGGGGTGGCCTTCACCGCTCTGCCGGCGGCGGTCAACGAAGGCTTCCGCCTGCCGGTGGGGCTGGCGGTGTCGCCGACTTCGCGGCTTCGCGCCAGCGACACCCAGTTCGAATGCTTCGTCGAGTCCGCGCGGCGGGTCGCCGCCGGTTGAGGGACGCGGCCGGGAGCGCCGGCCGCGCGAGGGGCTTCAGAGGGTCTTCATGTACTCGACCAGGGCGCGGCGCTGCTGCTCGTTGAACTGCGCGTTGCCGTAGTCGTGGCCGCCATTGGCGTTGCCCGGCTTGCCGCTGTCGAAGAGGAAGCGGTTGGCGCCGCCGGCATCGGTGATGTAGCCGACGTTGACCGGGTCGAACTCGACGCTGCCGGTATAGAAGGTCCGCGGCCTCAGGTCCGGCGGCAGCAGCAGGTCGTAGAGGGTCGCCACCGAGCCGTTGTGCAGGTAGGGCGGGCTGGCCCAGATACCGTTCAGCGGGCGCGCCTTGTAGGCCATCAGGTCGCTGGTCATCGCCAGGCACTGCTCCAGGCGCCGGGCCTTGTCGCTGCCGGCCGCGACGTTTTCGGCCAGGAGCAGGGCGCCTGGCGCGTCCGCGGCGGTCGCTTCGACGCTGTCGGCGTCGGGGCTGTCCGGCACCGGACTGATCAGCGGCGGCAACTGCCCGTCGAAGATGCCCAGGGCGGCGGTCTGGAAGGCACCCAGGGCGACGCTCAGGCCGCGCGCGGCCAGGGCCTGGACCACCACTTCCTGGAGCACGTCCACCGCATAGGCCTGCTTGCCGTAGAAACCGCGCTGGCCGGTGCCGACGAAGGACAGGTAGGGCTTGCCGCGCACGTAGCCGGTCTTCAGCTGGGCGATGCTGTTGCAGGCGGTCCACGGGTCGGTGCCGATCGGCGCGACCTCGCCGCGCGCCTGCAGGTGGGTGAGCACGGTCTTCACCGGGGTCCGCAGGTCGTTGCGGTCCAGCGGCGTGTGGCAACTGGAGCAATGTTGCCGGTACAGCTCGCGGCCCTCGGCGACCCTGGTCGGCTCCGGGGCGCCGAACAGCTGGTTCGGCCAGGCCGGCGGCTTCAGTTGGCCGAGCTGGTCTTCGATGCGGATCAGGTTGTCGACGTTGATGCTCGACGGGTAGCCGATGTGCAGCGCCGACTGGATCGGGCTGAGCACCTTGACGTCGGCGAATACCCCGACCGCCTCGCCGGCGTTGCGCGCCAGGGCGCCGACGTCGAACTTGCGGTTGTCGATCTCGACCACGTTGATGTGGTTCGGGTTGAAGCCGGTCCACTGTACGCGGTCCAGCTGCGGTACGTTCCACAGGAACGGATAGCTCACGGGGGCGTCCTCGGCGCCGTAGATCTGCTCGTCGGCATGCAGTTCGTAGCCCACCGAGTTGAAGATCGAACCGATGGCGTCCAGGCGGCCCGGGCCGAACTCGGGATCGTGCGGCAGGTTGAAGTGCGAGCCGTCGCGCAGGCGCACGATGGTGGCGTCCAGGGCTGCCTGCAGGCGTGCCTTGTTGGCGTCGTTGTAGCCGCTGACCAGGCCATCGGCGCCGAGCACCTTGCGGGCGAAGCGCTCGAACTTGGCGGTGTCGGCGCGGGTGCTCTGCAGGGCGCCGAGGATCTCCAGCTGGAAGCCGGCGAGGTCGCCCATGGTCTGCCCGCCGTAGACGGTCAGCTGGGTGCCCTGGTAGCTGATGTGCGAAGTGTGGCACATGCTGCAGGTCGGTCCGACCCAGGGTTCCCTGGAGCCCTGCAGGGCTTTCCAGCGCAGCTTGGTGAAGGTCAGGTCGCTGTCGTCGCTGCGGTCGACCGCGTAGCCCTGCACCACCTTCACGCTGGAACCGCCGAGGGTGTGCGGGACATAGCCGTACTGGCGGATCAGCGCATCGGACATCAGCGGTTCTTCGCTGGCGCGCTGCTCCAGCGCCACCAGCCAGGCCAGCGGCAGCATCCGCGAGCCCTGGCCGGCTTCCAGCCAGGCGGTCTTCTGGGTCTGGTTCCAGCCCTGGTCGAGGTCGACGCCGCTGTCGTCGGCGAATGCCGGGGCACCGGCGAGGACGGAAAGGATGGCAAGGCTGAGTCGCGATAGGGGCATCGGGCGGTTCTCTCTATTGGGCATGTGGGCGGGGCCGGCTCACAGGGTCTTGAGGTATTCGAGCAGCGCCAGGCGCTGGCTTTCGTCGTACTCGCGGGCGAAGTCGTGGCCGGCGTTGGAGTTGCCTTCCAGGTGGGTGTCGAAGAGGAAGGCGTTGTCCGGGCCGGGCCCGGTGAGGTAGCCGACCCGGCTCGGATCGAACTCGTGGCTGCCGGTGTAGAAGGTGGCCGGCCGTTGCTCCTGGGGCAGCAGCAGGTCGTACAGCGACGGCACCGAACCGTTGTGCAGGTAGGGCGCGGTGGCCCAGATGCCGTTCAGCGGGCGAGCGATGTAGCCGAGGAACGGATGCTCGGTGTTCAGGCAGTAGTCCTTGCGCGCACTCTTGTCGGCGGGGACTTCGCCGGCGGCGAGGCTCTGCGCCTGGCTGCCGGCCGGGTCGCCGCCGGCCAGCAGCAGTTGCCCGGTGGGAAGCGCTTGCAGGCTGTCGGAGCCGGGCAGGGTCTGCTGCCCGGTGACGATGGCGTGGATGATCTCGGCGATGCCGTCGGCCAGCTGGCCTTTCTTGCCGAGCATGATCTGGAACACCTCGGGGACCTGCATGTCGGCGATCTTCGAAGTCCGCCCGACGATGCCGACGCCGCTGGGGGTGCCGAGGGACGGTCGGAACAGGCCGAAGTAGTTGCCGCTGGGGCTGCTGAAGGTGAAGGTGTTGCAGGCCATCCACGGGTCGGTGCCGATCGGCGCGTCGTCGCCATGGGCCTTCAGGCGCACCTGGCGGACCTTGATCGGGGTTTGCAGGTCGTCGCGGCCGATGCTCGCATGGCAGGCCGCGCAGTTCTCCTCGTAGAGGCGCTTGCCCTGGGCCAGCCTGGCGCTGTCCGGGGCGCCGAACAGCTGGCTCGGCCAGGCCGGCGCCTTGAGCTTGTGGATCAGGCCCTCGACACGGGTCAGGTTGTCCACGCGGATGCTCGATATATAGCCCTCCAGGCCGGACAGCGGATGGCTGACCACGTCGCCGTAGTCGCCCTGGACCACGCCGATGTCGCCGGCCAGGTAGCCGAGGTCGAAGACCTGGCCGTTGAGGTCGAGGACCTTGACGTTGGGCACGAATCCGCTGGATTGCAGCTTGTCCATCTGCAACGTGTGCCACAGTGCCGGGAAGCTGGTCGGCGCGTCGGTCGGGTTCGCTTGCAGATGGCGGGCGCCGGAGTTGATTGCCGCGCGGTTGAGTGACTGGCCGGTGGCGTCGAGGCGCCCCGGGCCGGGTTGCAGGTCGGTCGCGGACATGCTCAGCAGGGTGTCGATCAGCGCCGCGCGTTTGACCAGGGCGGCCTTCAGCAGCTCGCGGTTGGCCGGGCTGTCCTCGCTGCCGAGGACGTTGCCGGCGAAGCGCGCGAACTTGTCGCCGTCGTCGCTGGTGCGGCGCAGCGCGGCGAGCACTTCGTCGAAGATCGCCTGGACGTTGGCCAGGGTGGCGCCGGCGTCGACGGTCAGTTCGCTGCCGCGGTAACTGATGTCGGTGGAGTGGCAGCCGGCGCAATTCAGCCCGACCCAGGGTTCGCTGGACGACTGGCGGGCTTTCCAGCGCAGGCGGGTGTCGGAGAACTGGCTGTCGTCCTGCTGGTCGAGGGCGAAGCCGCGCGGCAGGCGCAGTTCGCCGCCTTGCCAGTTGCGCAGAGGAAAGCCGAGGCGCCGGGCGTTGTCTTCGGAGAACAGGCGCTCCTCGCTGTCCGGACGTTCCAGCGCCTGGGCCCAGGCCAGCGGCAGCAGCCGCGAACCGAGCGAGGCGTCGTACCAGGAGGCGCGCTGCTCGGCGTTCCAGCCTTGCTCGAGCTGGATTTCGGTGGCGACGGCAGGGTTGCCGGCGGCGGCCAGTGCGGCGGCCAGCAGGACCCGCGAAAAGGTCGGATGCATCGTGTTCCCCTCATGGCTGACGACGTCTGCGTCCCCACAGGGCAGAGCGATGCAGTGCGCTCGATGGCTGGGCGTGCCGCCACTTCGTCCCTGACGGGAGCGCGCCGGCCGCGGCGCGCCGCGGGCCGGAACGTCCGGTTGGGCACTACGCTACGGAGTCGCGGCGGCCGGCGGGTAATGCTTTTTGTGCGACGGAAAAGGTATGGGAAACGGAACCGCCCGGTCCGGAAAGGGCGCGCCGGTCGGGCTTCGCCGGGCGCGCCAGGTTCGCAGGGCGGAGAGCGCCTAGGGCGTTGCCCGTTCTATCGGACAATCCCTGCCGGGCTTGCGGACGAAGACCAGGTAGAGTGCGCTGAGCAGCGCGAGGAACGGCACGCCGAAGACCAGGGTCATGCGGAACGCCTCGGTGAAGAAGGTGGTGACCAGGATCGCCGCCATCAGCGCCAGGCCGAGCAATGTCGACCAGGGCGCCAGGCGCATGCGGAAGACCAGCGGCGCGCCGCCGTGGCGGGCGCGGTGGCGGCGGAAGCAGAGGTGGGTGAAGAAGATCATCAGCCAGGTGAAGAGGGCGCCGAACATCGACACCGCCATCATCAGGGTGAAGGACTGCTCGGGGTAGACCAGGTTGAGCAGGGTCGCCAGGGCGATACCGACGCTCGACAGCAGCAGCGCGTTCAGCGGCACGCCCTGGCGGCTCAGTTCGCCGAGGCCCTTCGGCGCGTGCCCCGCGCGCGACAGGCTGAACATCATCCGGGTGGTGATGTAGAGCTGGCTGTTCATCGCCGACAGCGCGGCCACCAGCACCACGAAGTTCATCACCCCGGTGGCGCCGGGCAGGCCGATCGCCTGCATCACCGTGACGAACGGGCTCTGGCTCTGCCCGGCCTGGTCCCAGGGGACGATGGCGAGCATCAGCGCCAGGGTCAGCAGGTAGAACACCACCAGGCGCACGATGGTCGAGCGGAACGCCGACCTCACCGCCTGTTCCGGATGTTCGGCCTCGGCGGCGGCGACCGCGATCATCTCCACGCTGAGATAACTGAAGATCGACACCACCACGGCGATCCACATGCCTTTCAGGCCGTGCGGGAAGAAGCCGCCGTGGGCGCTGTAGTTGTGCACGCCGTAGGCCGGGTTGGCGGAGCCAAACACCAGGTAGGCGCCGAGCAGGATGAAGGCGACGATGGCGGCGATCTTCAGTGTCGAGAAGCAGTATTCGAAGTTGCCGAAGGCTTTCACGCTGCTGGCGTTCAGGCCGATCAGCAGGGTCGAGAAGGAGATGATCCAGACCCATTCCGGGATACCGGCGAACCAGTACTTCATGTACATGGCCACCGCCGTGACCTCGGTGCCCACCGCCAGGACGATGGCCGCCCAGTAGGCGTAGCGCACCAGGAACCCGGCCAGCGGGCCGACGTAGTGCTCGGCGAAGGCGCCGAACGAGCCGGGGGTGGCATGGGCCACGGTCATTTCCGCCAGGCAGCCCATCAGCAGCAGGGTGATCAGCGCGCCGATGGCATAGCTGAGCAGGACGCTGGGGCCGGCGAAACCGATGGCGAAGGCGCTGCCCATGAACAGGCCGGTGCCGATGGCGCCGCCGATGGCGATCATGCTCATCTGCGCGGCCGAGAGCCGCCGTTGCAGGCCCTGTTCGCGGCGCGAGATGGCCTCGAAGCCCTGGGGGTCGTTCATCTGGATGTCCTCTGGAATCTTATTGGGGTTCTTATGAATTGCCGAGGGAACGTCGGTGGCGATGTGCGGGTGCCGGTCGCGGGCTCCTGTGCGCGAGAGCGGTGGGTGCTCGCGGGCCGCCCCGGGAATATCGGCGCGGCCCGCGCGAGCGGGGCTCAGGTCACCTTGTGCCGGACCTGGTAGCGCGGCTCTTTCCAGGCTTCGCTCTGGAGGATTTCCAGCAACGCCTGCACCGCATCCCAGACCTCGACGAAGCGGGTGTACAGCGGGGTGAAGCCGAAGCGCAGGATGCCCGGCTCGCGGTAGTCGCCGATTACCCCGCGGTCGATCAGGGCCTGGACGATGGCGTAGCCCTGGGCATGCTTGAAGCTGACATGGCTGCCGCGCCGGGCATGCTCGCGCGGGGTCACCAGGGTCAGGCCGAAGCGTTCGCAACGGCTTTCCACCAATTCGATGAACAGATCGGCGAGGGCCAGCGACTTGTCGCGCAGGCGCTGCATGTCGGTCCGGGCGAAGATATCCAGGCCGCATTCGACCAGGGCCAGCGAGGTGATCGGCTGGGTGCCGCAGAGGAACCGGGTGATGCCTTCGCCGGGCTGGTAGCGCGGCTCCATGGCGAACTGGCGGGAATGACCGAACCAGCCGGACAGCGGTTGCCAGACACGCTCGCGCAGGCGCGGCGCGACCCACACGTAGGCCGGCGAGCCGGGGCCGCCGTTGAGGTACTTGTAGGTGCAGCCGATGGCGTAGTCGGCGTCGGCCGCGTGCAGGTCCAGCGGCAGCGCGCCGGCCGAGTGGGCCAGGTCCCAGATCGCCAGGGCGCCGTTTTCGTGGACCAGGCGGGTGACCTCGCGCATGTCGTGCAGGTAGCCGGTCTTGTAGTTGACATGGCTGAGCATCACCACCGCGGTATCCGCGTCGATCGCCGCCGGCAATTGCTCCGGGTCATCTACCAGGCGTAGCCGGTAGCCGCGCTGGAGCATGTCGGTAAGGCCCTCGGCGATGTACAGATCAGTGGGGAAGTTGCTCGATTCGGAAACGATCACCTTGCGCCCTGGCGCGTCTTCCTCCTGGATCCGCAGGGCGGCGCTGAGCACCTTGAACAGGTTGATCGATGTGGTGTCGGTGATCACCACTTCGCCGGCGCGCGCGCCGATCAGGGGCGCCAGCTTGTCGCCGAGGCGCTCCGGCAGGCCGCGCCAGTCGGCGCTGTTCCAGCTGCGGATGAGCCCCTCGCCCCATTCCGCGGCGACCACTTCGGCGGCGCGCTCCACGGCGGCCCGGGGGCGGGCGCCGAGGGAGTTGCCGTCGAGGTAGATCACGCCGTCGGGCAGGGCGAACAGTTGGCGCAGGTCGGCCAGGGGATCGCCGGCGTCGAGCGCCAGGCAGTCGTCACGAGTGGTCATCGGTTACTCCGCGGTAGGCAGGGCGCGCAGCACGGCACGCACTGGGCTGGCATCGAGGTGGGTGAATTTCAGCGGCAGGGCGAGTAGTTCGTAGTCGCCGGCGGGCACGTCGTCGAGGACCACGCCTTCGAGGATCGCCATGCCGTGGCGGCCCACCGCGTGGTGGGCGTCGAGGGTCTTGGAGTGCTGGGGGTCGAGCGACGGGGTGTCGATGCCGACCAGCCTGACGCCGCGCTCGGCGAGGCACTCGATGGTGGCCGGAGCGATAGCGCAGAAGCCTTCCGGCCAGTTCGCCGGGACCCGTTCGAAGGTCCGTAGCAGCACGCGCGAGGGCAGGTCGTCGAGCTGGCCGGCGAGGTGTTCGGGGGTCACCAGCGGGTTAGCGCCGATACAGTGGATCACCCGGCACGGTCCCATGTAGATGTCCAGCGGCACCTGGCCGATGGGCAGGCCGTCGGTGCGGTAGTGCAGGGGGCCGTCGACGTGGGCGCCGGTATGCGGCGAAAGGGTGATCCGGCCGACGTTGACCGGGCACTGCTCGTCCAGCCGCGCCGCCCATTCCTGCTGGAACGGCGTGTCGCCGGGCCAGGTCGGCGTGTTCGGGTCGAGGGCGGGACTGATGTCCCAGTAGCGGAGCGAAGTCATTGTTTTTCTCCGGAAGTCCAGCGAATGATAATGAACGAGATTTCGGAGAATTTTCGTGCGAAATGCAAGGTCGCATGGCAGTCTGTTCGCACAAAATTCGAAGATAGCTATTCATTCTGATAGGAATTGCACATGTCCCTGGACGCCATCGATCTGCGCATTCTCCGTCACCTGCAGCAGGACGGGCGGATGAGCAACCAGGACCTGGCGGAGAAGGTCTCCCTCTCGCCATCCGCCTGCCTGCGCCGGCTGCGCCTGCTGGAAAGCGAGGGGATCATCCGCGGCTACTCGGTGGAACTGGATGCCGAGCGACTGGGCGTGGAGCTGGAAGCCATCGTCCATGTGTCGCTGCGCCAGGACGTCGAGGGTTGGCACGAGGCGTTCATCGCCAGGGTCCGGGACTGGCCGGAGGTGGTCACCGCCTATGTGGTGACCGGCGCCACCAACTATGTGCTACGGGTCCGGGCGCGCAACCTCAAGCACTATTCGGACTTCATCGTGAACAAACTGAACCGCGCCGCCGGCGTCACCGATATCCGCTCGGAAATCGTCCTGCAGGAGATCAAGGCCGGTGCCGACCTGCTCGACCTGGTGAACCTGAAGAGTTGAACGGGGCGACCCCTCATAAAAGCATGAGTGCAATGAGCGGGAGGAATTTTCAGTCGTCGAGGGAAATAATTATTTTGTCTTTTTTCATGGGGTTACGAGTTATTAGCTAATGAATAAATAGTCTGCCGGAATTGATTTTCCCCGTGCTAGGTTTCCTCCGTCCCCGTTGCCGGGTTGTCAACGTTACACGGAGGTTAGGCGGTGAGTGAATATATCGAGACCGACGACGCAAGTTACTTCCGGGTCAGGCGCCAGGCCTATGTTTCCGCGGAACTGCACCGGCGCGAACTGCACGAGATATTCGACGACAGCTGGCTGTATGCCGCCCACCTCAGCGAACTGCGCGAGCCCGGCGACTTCATCACCCGCGACGTCGGCGGGCGCAACCTGATCATCCAGCGTCGCGCCGATGGCGAGCCGGCGGTCTACCTGAACGCCTGCGCGCACCGTGGGGCCAAGGTCTGCGCCGAGCGCCAGGGCAACAGCCAGCGTTTCACCTGTCCCTACCATGGCTGGACCTACGACAGCCACGGCAGCCTGATCGGCCTGCCGGACAAGGCCGCCTACCAGCATGCCGGGCAATGCCATCCGGAGCTGTCCCTGACACGGGTGAAACACGCGGTCTACCGCAACTTCCTGTTCATCCACTACGCCGCCCGGCAACCGTCCCTGGAAACCTACCTGGGCCAGGCGAAGGACTATATCGACCTGATCTGCGACCAGTCCGAGGCGGAACTGGAGATCATCCCCGGCGGCTTCGAGCATTCGATCAAGGCCAACTGGAAGCTGCTCGCGGAAAACGGCGTGGACGCCTACCACCTGCCGTTCGCCCACAAGCGCTACCTGGAATACCTGAATACCCTCGGCACCGATCCGGAGTCGCACAAGCGCCACGGTCGCGGCGAGGCGCTGGGCAACGGCCACGCGCTGATCATCAGCGGCCCGCCGTCCACCGGACGGCCGATCGCCTACTGGAGCCCGTTGTTCCCGGAAGCGCTCAAGCCGTCCATCGCCGCCAAGTTCGAACGCCTGGTGGAACGCTTCGGGCAGGCGCGGGCAGAGGACATCGCCCACACCAACAAAAGCCTGTTCATCTTTCCCAACCTGGTGATCAACGACATCCTCGGCCTGAACATCCGCTCGTTCTTCCCGACCGCCGCCGATGAGGTCAGCGTCACCGTATGGGGCGCCGGCTTCGCCGATGAGACCCGCGAGGAGCGGGCGGCGCGGATCAATGGGTTGATCTCGTTCATCGGCCCGGGCGGTTTCGGCACCCCCGACGACGTCGAGATCCTCGAATCCTGTCAGCGCGCCTACGCCCACGCCGCCCTCGGCTACAGCGATTTTTCCCGCGGCATGGGACCGGCAACCCGCCGCCACGTCGACGAGGAGCAGAACCGCGGCTTCTGGCGCGAGTGGAGCCGCCGGCTCGGGCAGCAGCCCGCCGCCCTGCGGCGTCTCGCCGTGGCCGTCTGAGCCGTCTTCAACCATCGCTCCCTGCAGATCCCTGCGCGCCGCCCTGGCTACGCGGGGAATAAAGGGTCACTGCAAGGAACGTCATCCATGTGTGGAATCACCGGCTGGACCGACTGGAGCCGCGACCTCGGCGAGCAGCGCAGCATCCTTGAACGCATGACCCGTACCCTGGCCCCGCGCGGGCCGGACGCCGAAGGCCTGTGGCTGTCGCGGCACGCGCTGCTCGGCCATCGGCGCCTGGCGATCATCGACCTGGAGAACGGCGCCCAGCCGATGCTTGCCGAGGCTGGCGGGCGGGTGGCGCTGACCTACAGCGGCGAGGTCTACAACTTCCGCGAGCTGCGCGCCGAGCTGGAGACGCTGGGCCAGGTCTTCCGCACCCGCTCGGACACCGAAGTGGTGCTGCGCGCCTATCTGCAATGGGGCGAGGCTTCCTTCGCCCGGCTCCGCGGCATCTACGGCTTCGCCCTGTGGGACGAGCGCGAGCAGAGCCTGTGGCTGGTGCGCGATCGCTTCGGGGTCAAGCCGCTGTACTACTACCCGACCGCCGGAGGCGTGCTGTTCGCCTCGGAACCCAAGGCGATCTTCGCCAACCCCGAGGCCAACCCGGTGCTCGACGCCAGCGGCATCGCCGAGCTGTTCGCCCTGACCACCGCGCCGACTCCCGGCCACGGCCTGTACAAGGGCCTGCGCCAGGTCCGGCTGGGCCAGGCGCTGCGCTTCGACCGCAATGGTGTGCGCGAGCTGGTCTACTGGGCGCTGCGCGCGGAACGTCACGAAGAGGGCGCCGAGGACAGCGCCGAACGCGCCGGCCAGTTGCTCCGCGAGGCAGTGGCCGAGCAACTGGTGGCTGACGTCCCGCTGGGCAGCCTGCTTTCCGGCGGGCTCGACTCCAGCGCCATCAGCGCCTTCGCGGTGGCCGCGCTGGATGGCGACGCGCGGCGCCTGCCGACCTTCTCCGTGGACTTCCCCGGCGAAGGCCGCGGCTTCGTCCCGACGCCCTGGCAAAGCAGCTGGGACGAACCCTATGCGCAACTGGCGGCGAACTTCCTCGGTACGCCGCACCGCACCGTGCTGGTCGCCCCGGAAGAGGTGCTGGAACAGGACGAGGCGGTGCTCCAGGCCCGCGACCTGCCCGGCTGGGGCGAGCTGGACGCCTCGCTCTACCTGCTGTTCCGCCAGGTCCGCGAGCACACCACGGTGGCACTGTCGGGCGAGTCGGCCGACGAGGTGTTCGGCGGCTACCCGTTCTTCCACGACCCGAGCGCCCTCGCATACGACGGCTTCCCCTGGCTGGCCGGCAAGAGCGGGCCCTGGCAACTGCTGCGGCGGGAGGTCGCCGAACGGGTGGCGGCGCCGGAATACATCCGGGCGCGCTACCGCGAGGCCCTCGCCGAAGTGCCGCGGCTGGATGGCGAGGATGCCGCCCAGCGACGCCAGCGCGAGGTCGCCTACCTGGCGCTGAGCCGCTGGCTGCCGGCGATGCTCGAACGCAAGGACCGGATGAGCATGGCGGTCGGCCTGGAAGTGCGCGTGCCGTTCTGCGACCACCGCCTGGTGGAGTACGTATGGAACCTGCCCTGGGCGCTGAAGAGCGTCGCCGGGGAAAGCAAGAGCCTGCTGCGCCGGGCCCTGCGCGGGCACCTGCCGCAGGCGATCCTGGAGCGGCGCAAGAGCGGTTTCCCGGCCAACCCCGACCCACGTTACCTGGCGCTGCTGCGCGAGCGGGTCGGCCGCCTGCTCGACGACGGCCGCTCGCCGCTGTTCGAACTGGTGGACGCCGGGCGGGTCCGCCAGGCTCTCGAACAGGGCACGCCGCTGCCCAGCCCGCGTGCCTCGGCGAGCCCGACCGCCGGCCTGGCCTACCTGCTGAACCTGGACCGCTGGCTGACCCGCCATGGGGTCGACATCAGCCTCTGAGCGGCACTTTCTTCCCGGAGGATACTCATGAGCCTTGCCTTGTCCCGTCCCGACAGCGACCTGCTGGCGCGGGTCAGCGATTTCCTCGTCGCCGAAGCCGAGCTGCTCGACGACCGCCTGCTGGATACCTGGTTCGCGCTGTTCGAGCGCGCCGCACGCTACCGGGTGCTGCCCTTGCAGGAGCAACTGGCCGGCCAGGCGCCGGAGGACAGCCTGTACATCATCGACGACGACCACGTGCGCCTGCGCGAGCGGGTCGACAGCATCCTCGGCGGGCATACCTGGATGGAGCAGCCGCGCTCGCGCACCCGCCGCCTGGTGGGCAACGTGCGGCTGAAGCGGGTCGAGGGCGAACTGGTCAGCAGCCGCAGCAACTTCGTCGTCCATCAGTTCCGCAACCGCGAGGCCTGGAGCTTCGTCGGCGAAGCCAGTCATGTCCTGCGCGACGGCCCCGGGGGCTTGCGCATCGTCTCGCGGGAGATCCGCCTGGACCACGAGACCATCAGCGCCCAGCGGCGCATCAGCATCATCCTGTGAGGCGCCGCCCATGAATACCGATCCGTTGCTGCCCGGCTTCGACTACCTGACCCTGCACACCTCCGCCGCGCGCCTCCGCGTCGCCGTGAAGGGCAGCGGCCCGCCGCTGCTGCTGTTGCATGGCTATCCGCAGACCCACCTGGCCTGGCATCGCATCGCTCCGCGCCTGGCCGAGGACTACAGCGTGGTCCTCGCCGACCTGCGCGGCTATGGCGAATCGCGGGCGCTGGACGAGGAGGGCGCCGACTATTCCAAGGCCGCGCTGGCCCGCGACCAACTGGAAACGATGGGCCAGCTAGGCTTCGAACGCTTCGCGGTGATCGGCCACGACCGCGGCGCGCGGGTCGGCTATCGCCTGGCGCTGGACCATCCGCAAGCGGTCGCGGCCTTCGTCTCGCTGACCGTGGTGCCGATCCTCGACAACTGGGCCGCGGTGAACAAGGCCTTCGCCCTCAACGCCTACCACTGGTTCCTCCTCGCCCAGCCGTACGACCTGCCGGAGCGCCTGATCGGCGCCGATCCGGAGCACTTCCTCGACTACACCCTGCGACGCATGGCCCAGGGCCGCGACATCTACCACCCGCAGGCGCTGGAAAGTTACCGCCGGGCGTTCCGCGACCCCGCCGTGCGCCATGCGATGTGCGAGGACTACCGGGCCGCGGTGGGCGTCGATGCCGACGCCGACCAGGCCGATCGCGACGCCGGCCGGCGCCTGCAATGCCCGGTCCAGGTGCTCTGGCAGGAGCGCCCCTACGCCGCCGGGCAGCATCCGCTGGAAATCTGGAAGACCTGGGCCGGGCAGGTCGAGGGCGCCGCCATCGGCGCCAGCCACATGCTTCCCGAGGACGCGCCGGACGCCGTGCTGGAGCACCTGCTGGGGTTTCTCGCCAGCCACCGGGAGGCGCTCCGATGAGCGCCGTCGAACGCGATCCGGCGGCGCAGGCGACGCTCTGGCGACAGCGGGTGTTCGAGGTGCACGCGGCGATGTCCGCCTACCTCGCCGAGCGCCATCGGCGTGAAGACCTGGGGGACTGGGTGGCGACCAGCGCGCGGATATTCGCCGATCTGCCGGCGACCGACGACCTGCGCGCCGAAGCCTGGCAGGCGGTGTTCTTCCGCGCCCAGGCGCTGATCGAACAGTTCATCGTCGCGCGCCCGGCGGATTACCGGCTCGACGACTGGGCGCGCGCCACCGCGCGGATCTATCGCGCGCTGGAACCGGCGGGACGGGGCGATCCGGCCAGCGCCGCCGACCGCCTGGCACGCCAGGCCGCGCTCTACGGTTCGCGTTTCGAGGTGCAGGCCGAGGCTGGCGGGCGCGCGGTATTCCACAACCGTCACTGCGCGATCTGGGACTACCGCGAGCGCGCCCGCGCCCGAGGCGTGCCGATCACCCTGGAGTCGGCCTGCACCTATTGCACCAAGCTGCTGTCGGCGTTCGTCGCCGCCAGCGATTGCCGCGCCGACTGGCGGCTCTACGAAGAGCCGCAAGGCCACGGCTGCGTATGGACCATCACGGCGGACAGCCTCAACCAAGGAGCAGGCGTACATGAACGCGATCATTGAACAGGCGCGCAGCCTGGACGGCTACCAGGATTCCAGCGAACTGCTGCAACGTCGCGACCAGGACTGGGTGCTCGACCGCGCCGGCATCGAGCCGCGCAGCCTGCTCGATCTCGGCTGCGGCATCGGCTCGCTGCTGCTCGGCGCCGCCCGGCGCTGGCCCGGCCTGCAACGGTTGTGGGGCATCGAGCGTTCGCCGCTGCGCCTGGAGCAGGCGCGCGCGCAGTTGCGCGGGGCTGGCGTCGAGGCGCGTCTGCTGGAGGGCGACCTGCTCGACCTGCCGCCGCTGGCGGAACGCTTCGAGCTGATCAGCATGACCGCCGTGCTGCACTGGCTGTATCCCGACGAAGAGCGGCTGTTCCGGTGGGTCGCGCGGCACCTCGAGGCGCAGGGGGTATTCCTGTTCACCTCGCACCATCCGTTCGCCGAGGATGGCCTCGGCGGCGAGGACGACCTGGTCGCCCAGGCCCTGGTCGAGATGGGCCTGGCCGCGCCGGAGCGGGTGGCGGCGCTCTACGCGGAAGTCGGGCTGCTGCCGATGGGCACCCGCACCCGTGGCCGGGAGGCGTTGCGCGAACGCGTCGAACGGCACTTCCGGGTCGACTCCATCGTCTCCCGCCCGGCGGCCCTGCGCGTCGCCGACTCCGCCGAGTACCAGCGTTTCCACGCCGCCACCTTCGGCACCTATTTCGCACCGCTGGTGCCGGCGACGCGCCTGGAGGAATTCTTCGTCCGCCTCGGGCGGATCGCCGAGCGGCGCATGCAGGCCGACGGACAGGTCAGCGAAATCCCGGTCAGCGTCTGGCGCTGCCGGGCGCGGGAGGGCGAGGCATAACCTTATGCGCAATCGGTCTGCCGCGCGGCTGAAAATCGGTACGGGCAATTGCACTCGGTGGCATCCGCAACCGCTCAAGGATGAACCGACCATGCCCAACCCGCGTTCGCCACGTCTTCGACTCGTCCCCGTGCTCTGCGCGGTCGGCCTGGCCTGCCTTGGCCAGCCCGGCGAGTCGGCGGCAGAGGAGGTCCGCGCCACCAGCCGCGCCGAGATCCAGCGCTTCGACATCCCGGCCGGCGAACTGGCCCAGGTACTGCTGAGCATCGTCCGCCAGAGTCGCACCCCGATCGCCTTCGACCAGCACCTGGTGGAGGGCCTGCCGGCACCGGCGATCCAGGGCTCCTACAGCGTCGAGCAGGCGCTGCAGCGGGCCTTGCAGGGCAGCGGCCTGGAATACAGCCGCAGCGCCGCCGGGGTGCTCAGCCTGCAACGCGCCACGGCGCCGGATGCCGTGCTGCCGGCGGCGAAGCCCGCCGGGACCCTGGCCACGGTGGTGGTCACCGGCACCCGCAAGGCCGATGTCAAGGCCGGCGAGAGCCTGGCACCGATCGATGTGGTCAGCGCCGAGCAATTGCGCGACAGTGGCAGCGGCGACCTGCGCGACGCCCTGGTGCGCCTGCTGCCCTCGCTGTCGCGCCAGGCCCAGGCCTACAACGCTTCGGCGCTGACCAACGCGCAGTCGCTGCGCGGCCTGAGTCCCAACCACGTGCTGGTGCTGGTGAACGGCAAGCGCCGCCACGAGACCGCCAATATCAATGTCAGCGGCGGGCTGCAGAGCGGCTCCACCGGGGTCGACCTGGATACCATCCCGCTCGCCGCCATCGAGCGCATCGAGGTGCTGCGCGACGGCGCCTCGGCGCAGTACGGCTCGGACGCCATCGCCGGGGTGATCAACGTCATCCTCAAGTCGGCCGACCACGGCGGCCGGCTCGCCTACGACAACGGTCGCTACGGCGATGGCGACGGCCTGACCCAGAACGGCGGGGTGAATGGCGGCCTGCGTTTCGGCGAGAGCGGTTTCCTCAACCTCAGCGCGCAGTTCCGCGAACAGGCGCGGACCATCCGCGCCGGCATCGACCAGCGTACCGGGCACTACGGCAACCCGTCCATCGGCGACCCTTCGCTGCACCGCCAGGCGCTGGCCTACAACGCCGGCGTGGCGCTGGACGACAACGTCGAGCTGTACAGCTTCGCCACCTATACCCATCGCTCGGTGTCCTCGGCGCAGATCTACCAGTTGCCGTCCCTGGCGCCGCGACTCTATCCGAACGGCTTCACCCCGCGCATCACCAGCGACGAGGACGACTATTCGCTGACCCTCGGCGCCCGTGGCGGCGAGCTGTTCGGCGCCTGGGACTGGGACCTCAGTTCGACCTACGGTGCCGACCGCCCGGAGATCGGCATGGACCATTCGATCAACCTCGCCCTCTACGGCGAGACCGGCGATTCGCCGCGCTCCTTCGACCTGGCGCGCTACAAGGCCACCCAGTGGACCAACAATCTCGACCTGCGCCGCGACTTCGACCTCGCCTGGCTGCCGGCGCCGCTGAATTTCTCCTGGGGCCTGGAGCAGCGCCGCGAGCTCTACGAGGTCGAGGCCGGCGATCCCTGGTCCTACTACAACGGCGGTTCCAAGGCGCTCCCCGGGCAGGCGCCGGCCACCGCCGGACAGTGGAGCCGCGACGTGCTCGGCGCCTATCTCGACCTGTCCATCGCCCTCGACGAGCGCTGGCAACTGGAGACGGCGGCGCGCTACGAGCACTACAGCGACTTCGGCAGCACCACCAACGGCAAGCTCGCCAGCCGCTACCGCTTCAGCCCCGAGGTATCGGCGCGGGCCAGTCTCAGCAGCGGCTTCCGCGCGCCGTCGCTGGCCCAGGAGAACTACACCAGCCTGGGCGTCTCGCCGACCATCGCCAGCCGCCTGCTGGCGGTCAACTCGCCGGCGGCCAGGCTGCTCGGCGCCGAAGACCTGGAGCCGGAAAAATCGATCAGCTACAACCTCGGCCTGGTGCTCGATCCCTTGCCGGATCTGAACCTGGCCATCGACGCCTATCGCATCGAGATCCGCGACCGCATCGTCGACGGTGCCACCTATTCCGGACAGCCGGCGATCGATGCGCTGCGCGCCGGCGGGATCAGCATCCCGGCCGGACTGACCCAGGTCAGCACCCACTACATGACCAACGGCGCCGACACCCGTACCCACGGCCTCGACCTCACCGCCAGCTACCTGACCCGGCTCGGCGAGTGGGGCCGGATCGACTGGCGCCTGGGCGCCAACGTCAATCGCACGAAGCTGGTCAGGAATCATCGCGGGCGCAACGGCCAGCCGCTGCTCAACGACCAGCAGCAGGCCTGGATCACCAGCTCCACGCCGCGCAGCCAGGTCAGCCTGCAGGCCGACTGGAGCTACCGGCGCTGGGGCCTGACCCTGCGCGAAACGCGCTACAGCAAGACGGTTTCCGAACTGGACTACTACACCGGCGAGCATGCCTATTCGACCACGGTCTTCAACCGCTTCGAGAACTCGCCCAAGTACATCACCGACGTTGCCCTGCGCTATGCGGCGAGCCGCAACCTGACCCTGAGCGCCGGGGCCAACAATCTGTTCGACGTGAAGCCCGACAAGCTGCCGGCCGAGAGCGCCTACCTCGGCTTCAACCAGTACGACACCTATGCCTCGCAGATCAGCTTCAACGGCGCCTTCTACTACCTCGGCGCGGCCTACACCTTCTAAGGAGGACGAACCATGAGCATCGAACTGCGCGGCGGCGTGCGCGCCTCCGCGGTCATCGGCGACAGTGCCTTCGCCCGCCAGGCCGCGCGTTTCCTGCCGGACACCCGCAGTCGCGCGGTGAGTGCCTTCGACATCCAGCAGAAGGCCCGCCTGGAAGAGGCGGACGGCCTCGACGGCGCGCTGTTCACCGTTTCCGCTGCCTGGCCCGACCCCTGGCTGGTCGCCGGCTGGGCTTTGGCCGCGGCGCCGCGCCTGCGCGCCACCGTCGCGCACCGACCGGGGAGCGCCCAGCCGACCGTTGCCGCGCGCGCCCTGGCCACTCTCGACGGCCTGTCCAACGGGCGCGCCGGCGTACATCTGGTGATCGGCTCCAGCGACGCCGACGTGCGCCGCGACGGCGACTTCGCCGACAAGGACGAACGCTACCGGCGCGCCGTGGAGTACCTGGAGGTCTTCACCCGCGCCCTGGAAAGCCGCGACCCCTTCGACTACCACGGCGAGTTCTACCGGCTGGAGGACGCCGGCAGCGGCTTCCTGCCGATCCAGCGGCCGCGCCCGCCGCTATCCGTTGGCGGCTCCTCGGCGCAGGCACAACGCCTGGCGGTGCGCTTCGCTGACGTCTACGCCGGCCACTTCGCCAGCCCCACGCAGACCGCGGAGCTCAAGCGCAGGCTGAACGAGGAGGCGGCGGAGCAGGGCCGGCGGCTGAAGTTCTGGAAGCACTTCCAGGTGATCCTCGGCGACAGTCCGGCGGCGGCCCGGGACATCGCCGAGCACTACCGCCAGGCCGCCTTCGAACTGCTTCTGGCACGGCCCCTCGACGAACTGGCGGCATCGCCGCAGGTCGCCCGCGACGGCGAGCGCGACCGGCTCGCCCGGCTGGAGCCGGAGGCCTTGCGCGAATGGGTGGCGAATACCGTGCAGCGCAGCTTCGCCGGGGTGCTGGTGGGCAGCGTCGGCGAGGTGGCGGAACAGATCCTGGCCTTTCATCGCGCCGGCATCGAGATCGTCCAGCTCGAGGCCACCACCGAGAACGCCGAGGACATCCGCTTGCGCCGCCAACTGATCGAGCGTCTGAGGCGCGACGCATGAGCGGCGTCGCCCGCGAGGCCATGGAGGACGTCGCGCCGGCGCCTGCCGTCGGCGAGTTCGGCGTGGCCAGTTGTGGGGTGCTGCTGGCCTCGGTAGTGGGGGTGATCTTCGGCCCCACCGGGCTGGTGATCAGCAGCTTCTCGCTGTTCATCGAGCCGATCGCCGCCGACCTGGACTGGGACCGCGGCCAGTCGGCGCTGCCGGTGACCCTGCTGGGCCTGGCGGTAGCCCTGAGCAGCCCGCTGAAGGGCTGGCTGGTGGATCGCTGGGGCGCGCGCGCCCTGGTCCTGCCGCTGACCGCCGCGCTGGCCCTGTGCCTGGCCAGCCTGGCGCTGGCGCGCAGCGGCTGGCAGCTATACCTGCTGTTCGCGCTGCTCGGCCTGCTGACGCCGGGCAACATTCCCTATGCGCGGATTCTCGGCGGCTGGTTCGAGCGTCGTCGCGGCGCGGCCTACGGCATCCTCGGACTCGGCTTCGGCGTCGGCGGGCCGCTGGCGCTGTACCTGGGCAGCGCCTGCATCGACGCCTTCGGCTGGCGTGCCACCTTCCTCGTCTATGGCCTGCTCGAAGGCCTGCTGGCGCTGCCGCTGCTCTACGCGCTGTTCCGCGAGCGCCCCGGCGACCTGCCGCAGGCGCGGCGCCCGCCAGCCGGCGCGCTGCCCGGAGCGACGCCAGGCCAGGCCTGGCGCTCGGCGGACTTCTGGCTGATCGTCGGCAACCTGATCCTCGGCGTGTTCGCCGTCACCGGCGTGATGGTGCATGGCGTGCCGCTGTTGCAGGAGCACGGCCTGTCGCGGGAGGTCGCCACCGACGTGCTGGCGGCGCTGTGGGTCGGCATGATCGTTTCGCAACCGGCGCTGGGCTACCTGCTGGACCGCTACGACACCCCGCGCATCGCCTTGCCGTTCGCCGTGCTGGCGGCTATCGGGCTGCTGCTCCTGCTCCTCGGCGGACCGCCGGCGCTGCTCTGGGGCGCGGTGTTCCTGATCGGCCTGGGCGCCGGCGGCGAGACCGGCACCACCCAGTACTTCGTCAGCCGCTACTTCGGCCTGCGCCATTTCAGCGTGATCTATGGCTCGATCCAGCCCTTCACCTTCGCCATCGCCATCAGCCTGGGGTCCTGGCTGCTGGGTTACTTCTACGACCGCGCGGGCTCCTACGCGGGCTCGACGCTGGTCCTGCTCGGCGCGTTCGGCGTGGCGGCAGGGCTGCTGGTCATGCTCGGGCGCTATCGCTACGCCATCGACGGGGAGGCACGCAGCCATGGGCGAGACTGAACGGAGCAGGGCGGAGGTCGGCGTCTGGCTGCTGGCCGGACTGGCCTTCGTGGTCGGCACGGTGGAACTGGTGGTGGCCGGGGTGCTCGACGAACTGGCCGCCAGTTTCGCCGTCAGCCAGGGCCGGACCGGGTTGCTGATGAGCCTGTACGCGCTGGTCTATGCGCTGCTCGGCCCGCTGCTGGTCTACCTCAGCGCCGGCATCGAGCGCCGCCGCCTGCTGGCCGGCGCGCTGTTGGCGTTCGTCGGCGCCAACCTGGCCAGCGCCGCCGCGCCGAGCTTCGCCCTGTTGCTGGCGAGCCGGCTGCTGGTGGCGGCCAGTGCCTCGGTCATTGTGGTGGTGGCGATCACCCTGGCGGTGGCCATCGTCGCACCGGAACGGCGCGGCCGGGCGATCGGCCTGGTGTTTGCCGGCATCGTCGCCTCACTGGTGCTGGGCGTACCGCTGGGCACCCTGATCGGCGAGTTCTGGGGTTGGCGCAGCCTGTTCCTGCTGCTCGCCGGGGTCGCGTTGCTCGGCCTGCCGCTGCTCCTGCGCCTGCTGCCGGCCATCCCCGGCGCGCCCGGCATCGCCCCGGCGGAGCAACTGCGGGCGCTGGCCCGGGGCCGGGTGCCGTTCGCCCACCTGGCATCGCTGTTGCAGATGACCGGCCAGTTCACCGTCTACACCTACATCGTGCCGTTCCTGGTCGGCAGCATGGCCCTCGACAAACCGACCATCAGCCTGGTCCTGCTGGTCTACGGGGGCGGCGGCATCCTCGGCGCGCTGCTCGGCGGACGTGCCGCCGACCGCTGGCCGGGGCCGGCCACCTTCGTCGCCTTCCTGCTCCTGCATGCACTGGCCCTGGTCCTGCTGCCGTTCGCCACCGGCGGCCTGCCGCTGCTGCTGGGCGCGGTGGTGTTCTGGTGCGTGTTCAACATGGCGCCGGGGCCGGCGATCCAGAAATACCTGGTGGAACTCAGCCCGGACACCGCGGCGATCCAGATCAGCCTCAACACCAGCGCGATCCAGCTCGGCGTGGCCCTGGGCGCCTTCATCGGCGCGATCCTGGTGGACCAGGTGGCGGTGCGCGCGCTCCCCTGGTGGGGCGCCGCGCTGATCCTCGGCGCCGCCGCCTGCGGCTGGCTGTCCGCGCAGCGGCCGGCGGCGGGCACGGCGGACTGCCGGGAGCGCCTCGATTGATTCCCTACCGCGCGCCACGGGAACAGCCCCGGGCGCCGTTCCTCAACCTCCAGGCTCACTACCGCTATCCGTGGCGTGGCCTGCCAGCAGCGAACGCTTACCATGGATAGCCAAGGCTCCATCAAGAACACCCTGATCGCCCAGTTGTTCCAGCAGAACTACGACTGGCTGTGCAAGAAGCTGTCCTACCAGATCGGCTGTAGCCACAGCGCCGAAGACCTCGCCGCCGAGGCCTTCCTGCAGGTCTGGATGCTCCCCGACCCGGCGTCGATCCGCTCGCCGCGGGCGTTCCTCGCGACCATCGCGCAACGCCTGATGTACGAGAGCTGGCGGCGCAAGGACCTGGAGCGCGCCTACCTGCAGATCCTCGCCGAGGCGCCGGAGGCGGTGCAGCCGTCGCCTCACGAGCAGTGGATGCTGATCGAGAGCCTGCAAGCCATCGACCGCCTGCTCGACGGCCTGTCCGGGCAGGCCAGGGCAGTGTTCCTGATGAGCCAGCTGGAAGGCCTGACCTACGTGCAGATCGGCGAACGCCTCGGATTGTCCCTGGGGCGCATCCACCAGTTGATGAAGGATGCCTTGCACTGCTGCTACCGGGGATTCCAGGAATGAGCGAGAAGCCGGAACGGCAACGCATCGTCGAGGAGGCCATCGAATGGATGGTGCGCCTGCAATCCGGCGACTTCAGCGCCGCCGAGGGCGATGCCCTGGAACGCTGGAAGGCGCTGTCGAGCGAGCATGCCGAGGTGTTCCGGCAACTGCTTGGCAGCCTCGCGCCGCTACAGGACTCGCCCTGGCGCGGCCAGCCGAGCGCTACCGTGCTGCGCGCCCTGGAGCAGCCGTCGAGCCGCCGGCGCTTCGTCGGCGGCGCCCTCGGGCTGTTCGTCCTGCTCGCCGGCGGCGCCGGCCTGGAGCGCTGGGTCCAGGCCGGCATGGGCCTGCCCGGCGAACTGGCGACTGGCACCGGCGAGCGCCGCGACTGGTTGCTGGCCGACGGCAGCCGCCTGCGCCTGAACGCGCGGAGCAAGGCGCGACTGCTGCTCGACGGCGCCCAGCGACGCCTGGAGCTGCGGCGCGGCGCGATGCGCCTGGAAGTGAAGGAGGACCCGCGCGGCGCCTTCGCCCTCGACTGCGCCGCCGGACGGGTGGACTGCGCCAGCGGCAGCCTGCTGCTGGCCGAGGAGCGCGGGGCGATCCGCCTGGTGACCCTGCGCGGCAGCGCGCGGCTGACCACCGGTGAGGGACGCCAGCTGGCGGTGGCGGCACGACGCAGCCTGCTGTTCGATGCCGGCGGCCTGCTCGAACAGGGCCCGATGCAGGCCGGAGAGGATGCCTGGGCCAGCGGCTGGCTGGAGGTCCACGACCGCTCCCTGGCCTGGGTCGCGGAGGCCTTCCGTCCCTATCTGCCAGGCATCCTCCAGCTCGACGCGGAGATCGCCGGCAACCGCGTCAGCGGTCTGTTCCCGCTGGACGACATGCACACGTCCCTGGACATGCTCGGACGCAGCCTGCCGATCCGCGTGCTGCGCTACAGCGACTACTGGATCAGCCTGCGCCCCGCCTGACTCATTCGTCGAAGAACAGCAGGCAACGCAGTTCGATACTCTGCCGCGGCGGCGCATCGGCCGGGGTGCAGGGATCGTCGAAGGCGGTGTGCGCGCCGAGGCGAGCCTGCGCGTCCTCCCGCGAATCGTAGATCTTCAGCAGCAGCGCTTCCTCCGGCCGCAGGTGCGGGTAGTAGTACCAGCGGTGCTCCGGGTTGGGCTTGACCGAGTAGGTTTCGCCCACCTTGTCGCGGTACACCAGGTCACTGGCCACCAGGTCGTCGAACGCCAGGCTGCGGGCGTCCAGCAACGCCAGCGGCGCGCGCTGCGCCGGATGGCCGAACGGACGCCACAGGTTGACGATCTGGAAGCGTCCGGCCAGGCGCCGTTCGGCGCGTTCCGCCGGCAGGTGGTCGCGGACCCGGCGCGGCGCCGAGCGCAGGGTCTGGTCGTTGTGCACGTAGCGCACCGGTTCGCGCAGGCCGCGTTCTTCGCGCCCGGCCTGGTCGACGCGCAGCGTGTGGTCGAAGATCACCGCCTCGGCGGCGCCGGTCAGGCGGCGGAGCAGGGCGATGCTTTCCGGGTAGTAGCGTTCACGAACCTGGGCTTCATCCTCGAAATCGCCCACCGCGCTCGCCTCGCGCACCAGTTGGAAACCCTCGCGCTCCAGGCTGGCCGGTTGCGCCAGCAGACGCGCATTGCGGATCGCCACCCGGGTCGGCTGCAACAGCGCGCTGCGCTGCGGCGTCCCGGCGGGGGCCGGATAGGTGTAGGCGACCGGCCGTTGGCCGTTGTCGCGGATATAGTTGACCTCGGCCTCGACCTGCTCCGGCGCGTGCGCCGGCCATGCGTGTTGCTGGCAACCCATGTGTCGTTCTCCCGTTGCCAGCGGAGATGCCTCCGCTGCCGCGCCGCCGGATGCCGCGCGTGAACGGCCAATCTAGCCGCTGGCAGGCGGCGGCGAAACGAACATCGAGCGCTGGCGTCCTGCCTTCGTGGAATAAGCCCGGAGCGGCTCAGGACATCGCGTCGAGTCGTCGCCGCTGGCGATACTGGCGCGGCGTCATGCCTTTCCAGCGCCTGAAGGCGTGGATGAAGTTGGACACCTCGCCGTAGCCGAGGCGCTCGGCGATCTCCTCCAGGCGAATCGCGCCGGTGGCCAGCAGCTCTTCGGCGAGGGCCTGGCGCACCTCGTCGAGCAACAGGCGGTAGCTGCTGCCCTCGTCGTCCAGGCGGCGACGCAGGGTACGCACGGTGAGGTGCAGTTCCATGGCCAGGGTCTGCATGTCCGGCAAGTGGCCGGGCGTCCTCAGCAGGCGGTCGCGGATGCGTCCGGCCAGACCGCCGCGCACCTGGCGGCGGGCGAGCAGGGCGCGGCACTGCTCCTCGCAGGCGCGCGCCACCTCTGGATTGGCGCCGGGCAGCGGGAGGTCGAGGAAGCGCCGTTCGAAGACCACCCGGTTGTCCGCCTGACCGAACGCCGGGCACAGGCCCAGCTCGCGCACGTAGGGCGCGGGATCGGCGGGCGGTGGGCGGCGGAAGCCGGCGCGGAGGATCGGCAGGCGCTGCCCGGTGAGGTCGCGCTGGATGCGCAGCACGCCACCGGCGTCGCGTTCGAGGAGGAAAATCCGCAGGTCCTCGGGAATGCCGGCGTCGTCGAGCACCAGGTGCGCTTCGTCGTCGTGTACCTCCAGGCGGATGCCATGGAAGGCGAAGGTCAGGTCGAGGTAGCGCAGGCCCAGTTGCGCGGCGCTGAGGAAGGTCGGGCTGCTGAGCAGGGCGAAGCCCCAGATGCCGTAGGCGTTGAGGTGATAGCGCAGGCCTGCCGCCAGGCCCGGCGCGCAGGCGTCGCCCAGGTGCCGGACCAGGTTGCGCACGACGCTCAGTTCCTGGGCCGCGTCGATTTCCCCGGAAGGATCGCCGAGCAGGCGGATATCCAGGCCGCTACCTGCCAGGCACTGCTCCAGGCCGAGGCCGCGGTCGATGCCGAACTGGATCAGCAGGTGCGCGCTGATGGCGCTGCGGCGGGGAGACCAGGGCGGAGTGGGCATGGTGGCGTCCGAGGTTGACCGAAAATCACAACTTTATGTCCGGCCCGGCCATAACGCCAGTCGCCCCGGCGAACTAGGATGCTGCCATCCGCCGCTGGGCGGAATCGCGCCGGACGGCGTGGCAAGCAACAAACGGGAGCACAACAATGCACAACGAGTCCCGCCCTGAAGCCCCCTTGCGGCTGCTGGTGGTTGGCGCCGGCTTCGCCGGTCTCGGCCTGGCGATCCGCCTGCGACAGGCAGGCATCGACGATTATCTGGTCCTGGAAAAGGCCGCCGATGTCGGCGGTTGCTGGCGGGAAAACCGCTACCCGGGCGCCGCCTGCGACGTCCCCTCGCATCTCTATTCGTTTTCCTTCGAGCCGAAGGCCGACTGGTCGCGCAAGTTCGCCCCGCAGGCGGAAATCCTCGACTACCTGCGGCATTGCGCGGACAAGTACCGTCTGCGCGAGAAGATCCGTTTCCACTGCGAGGTGGAGGAGGCCCATTTCGACGCCGGCAGCGGCGAATGGCAGGTGCGCTGCGCCGATGGCCAGACGCTGCGCGCACGGGCCCTGGTCTGCGCCACCGGCCAGTTGAGCCGGCCGCTGCTGCCGCGCCTGCCCGGCCTGGAGCGCTTCCAGGGTCCGGCGTTCCACTCGGCGAACTGGGACGCCGAGGTCGAGCTGGCCGGCAAGCGGGTCGCGGTGATCGGCACCGGAGCCAGCGCCATCCAGTTCGTCCCGCGGATCGCCCCGCAGGTGCAACGCCTGTCGCTGTTCCAGCGCAGCGCGCCCTACGTGATCGCCAAGCCGGACCGCGCCTACGCCGACTGGGAACGCCGCCTGAAGGCGCGCTGGCCGTGGCTGCAACGTCTGGATCGGGGGCTCAAGTACCTGCACCACGAATCGCGGATGCTCGCCTTCGCGACCTTCCCGGCGCTGATGAAGGTGATGCGGCTGAGCTTCCATCGTCACCTGCACCGGCAGATCGCCGATCCGCAACTGCGCGCGCGGCTGGTTCCCGACTACCCTCTGGGTTGCAAGCGCATCCTGATCAGCAACGACTATTACCCGGCGCTGGCCAGGAGCAATGTCGAACTGGTCGACACGGGCATTCGCGAAGTCACCGAAGACGCCGTGGTTGGCCGTGACGGCCGCCGGCACGAGGTCGACGCGATCATCTTCGGTACCGGCTTCGCCGCCACCGAGTTCCTCGCCCCGATGCGCATCCTCGGCCTCGACGGACGCGACCTGCGGCAGGCCTGGGCGGATGGCGCGGAAGCCTACAAGGGCATCAGCGTCAGCGGCTTCCCCAACCTGTTCATCCTTTACGGGCCGAACACCAACCTCGGTCACAACTCCATCGTCTACATGCTGGAAAGCCAGTTCCCCTACGTGCTCGGCTGCCTGCGCCAGCTCCAGGCGCAGGGCTTGCGCTACCTCGACGTGAAGCCCGAGGTCCAGCGGCGCTTCAACCTGGAGGTGCAACAGGGGTTGCGCCATACCGTCTGGGAGCGTGGCTGCGACAGCTGGTACAAGACTGCCGCCGGCAAGAACACCAACAACTGGCCGGGCTACACCTTCGTCTATCGCTGGCGTACGCGCCGGCCGGAGCTTGCCGACTATGACCTGGCCCGCTGAAGCGCCCCTGATGTCGCCGCCGCAACGCCTGCGCGCCGGTCTCCTGCGCGGCTGCCTGCGCCTGTTGTTCCGCGGGCTGGTCCGTCCGCCCATGCCAGTGGCGCTGCAACGCGGCGTGCTGCGCGGGCTGAGCCTGGCGACGCTGGGCGCCGGCGGCGTCGTTCGCGAGCGCCGCAGCCTCGCCGGCGTGCCCTGCGAGTGGTTGCGGCCGCGCGGGGTGGAGGCGCGGCGCCGGGTGCTCTACCTGCACGGCGGCGCCTACCTGATCGGCTCGCCGGCGACCCACCGGGCGATCACCACGCACCTGGCCCGGCGCTGCGCCGCCGAGGTTTGCGCGGTGGACTACCGGCGTGCCCCGGAACATCCGTTCCCCGCCGCCCGCGACGACGCCCTGGCGGTCTACCTGGCATTGCTGGAGGCCGGCCATTCGCCGCGCCGACTGCTGCTCGCCGGTGACTCGGCGGGCGGCCACCTGGCGCTGTCCCTGGCCCTGGAGCTGAAGGCGCGCGGCTTGCCGTTGCCGGCCGGGTTGCTGCTGTTCTCGCCCTGGACCGACCTCAGCTGCCAGCGCCTGCACACGCCGGCGGCCGGCGACCCGCTGCTGTCGAGGGCCTGGCTGGAAAGCGCGGTGCGCCTGCTGCTGCCGGCCGACGCGGAGCCAGGCTCGGCCGCCCTGTCGCCGCTGCATGCCGACCTGGCGGGGCTGCCGCCGCTGCTGGTACAGGTCGGCGAGGACGAACTGCTGCGCGACGACAGCCTGCGCCTGGCGCAACGGGCCGGTGAGCAGGGCATCGCGGTGCGATTGCAGCGCTACGCCGGTTGCTGGCACGTGTTCCAGGCCCATGCCGGCGTGCTGGCCAGCGCCGACCGGGCGTTGGACGAGGCGGCGGCGTTCGTCGTCGAATGCAGCGCGGAGGGCGGCCAGTGCAGAACATCCTGATCAGCGGTGCCGCCTCCGGGATCGGCGCCGCCAGCGCGCGGCTGTTCCACCGCCGGGGCTGGCGGGTCGGTTTGCTGGACATCGATGCCGAGGCGTTGCGCGGCTTGGCCGCGGAACTGCCGGGCGCCTGGCAGCGTGCCGTGGACGTCAGCGAGCCCGACGCGGTCGGCGAGGCGCTTGCGCAGTTCTGTGCCGATGGCCGCCTGCGCCTGCTATTCAACTGCGCCGGCGTCCTGCGTTTCGGCCGCTTCGAAGAGGTCGCCCTGGAGGACCACGCGCGGTTGCTGGCGATCAACCTGCAAGGCGTCCTCAACTGCTGTCACGCGGCCTTTCCGTTCCTGCGCGCGACGCCGCAGGCGCAGGTGCTCAACATGGGCTCGGCATCGGGGCTGTATGGCGTACCGGAGATGGCCGTCTACTCGGCCTCGAAGTTCGCCGTGCGCGGGCTCACCGAGGCGCTGGAGCTGGAATGGCGCCGCCACGGGATTCGCGTCGCCGACCTGATGCCGCCGTTCGTCCGCACGCCGATGGTCGCCGGGCAGACCTACCGACCGCCGGTGTTGCGTCGCCTGGGGCTGAGACTGGACGCCGAGGATATCGCCGAGGCGGCCTGGCGGCAGGCGCACAGCCGGCGGGTACACCGGCCGGTGGGCGGGTTGTTCACGGCGCTGTACTGGGCTGGGCAGTTGTCTCCGCCGTGGGTGAACCGAGCGGTGATGGCGTGGTTGTCGCGGGACGAATAGGCACTTGCGTTTATCCGCCGCTTATCCGGGGTATTGGCGGATACCGCCTGTGGCGGTATTCGCCCTACAGGCCTGCGGAAACGCCGGCTGCCGCTCCAGCTCCGTAGGGCGAATAACCGCTCGCGGTTATCCGCCGCTTATCCGCGACATCGGCGGATAACGCCCGTGGCGTTATTCGCCCTACGGATCAGGACTTCGAAATGAACACCTCTCTCAGGCTCATGGCGTCTCTCGTGGTCTTTCTCCGGCAACTCCGCACACCTGTCCGCTATGTCTCCGGTCCGTACAGACGCTTGCAAAAGGGGCTCGCCTGGGAAGGCGAAACGAGAAGCCGGGGCAGGCAAGGAAATCAGCTTGCCCAGCACATTCAGACTCAAGACCACGACGGCAGAAATGGCCAGCCTCAGGCCGGCAACAATGGCCGGCAGGCCTCGACGAAGCGCCGGCAGGCACCCGCACATTCGCGCTCCAGCGGCTCGTCGCCATCGCAACGCTCGGCGCATGCCAGGGCATAGCGCGCCGCCAGCTCGCAGGCGGCCGGCGCCCATGGGCTGCGGCGCTCCAGCAGCAGGGCGGCGAGGCGGCAGAGGTCGGCGCAGTCGCCGGCGTGCTGGCGTTGTTCCCTGCTGGACTCGGTGCAGAGCGCCAGGTAGCGCTCGCACGCGCGGATGCAGTCCTGGGACGCGAGCCGGCAGCGCTCTTCCGGCGCCTGGACGGCGGCACCGCCGAGCAGGGCGTCGGCGTCGGTTTCCAGCAGGGAGCCGGGGTCTTCGTTTCCGGGATCGTTGATGGCGCGGGTCATGGCGGCACCTCCTGGCGATTGCGCCCATGCGGGCCCTGTTCCTTGGGCCGGTCGACGATGCCGACAGTTCAGTCGATTTCGCCGTCGGCACCGCCGCTCGATTGCCTTGAACCCTCGCCCGCGGCGCCAGTCCTCACTGGTACGACCCCAGACACGACCAGGAGGCGAGAATGTCCAGCACGGTTGCCGATCAATTGCTCGAACGCTTGAGCCAGTGGGGGGTGAAGCGCGTCTTCGGCTACCCCGGCGATGGCATCAACGGGATCATGGGCGCCATGGGCCGGCGCGCCGAGGCATTCGACTATATCCGCGTGCGCCACGAGGAGATGGCGGCCTTCATGGCCGGCGCCCACGCCAAGTTTACCGGAGAGGTCGGGGTGTGCCTGGCCACCTCGGGGCCGGGCGCGATCCACCTGCTGAACGGGCTCTACGACGCGCGCATGGATCATCAGCCGGTGCTGGCCATCGTCGGCCAGCAGGCGGCTACCGCGTTGGGCAGCGACTACCAGCAGGAAGTCGATCTGCAGAGCTTGTTCAAGGACGTTTCCGCCTATGTCGAGACCGTGGTCAGCCCGGCACAACTGCTCCATGTGCTGGACCGAGCCCTGCGCGTGGCGGTCGGCGAGCGGCAGGTGGCGACGGTGATCGTGCCCAACGACGTGCAACAGATGGCGGCCCCGAAGCGCCAGCCCCACGAGCACGGCCACGTGATGTCGGCGGTGGGCTTCGTCCAGCCGCGACCCTACGCGCGCGACGCCGACCTGGAAGCCGCCGCGGCGATCCTCAATCGCGGCCGGCGCGTGGCGATCCTCGCCGGTGCCGGGGCCCTGGGCGCGCACCGGCAACTGGAAGCGGTCGCCGAGCGCCTGGCCGCCGGAGTGGCCAAGGCGCTCCTGGGCAAGGCGGCGGTTTCCGACGACCTGCCGTACGTGACCGGCTCCATCGGCCTGCTCGGCACCCGCGCCAGCAGCATGCTGATGGAGCATTGCGACACCCTGCTGATCGTCGGCAGCACTTTCCCCTACAGCGAGTTCCTACCCAAGGCCGGCCAGGCGCGGGCGGTGCAGATCGACCTGTATCCGCGCAACATCGGTATCCGCTATCCGATCGACCAGGCCTTGCTCGGCGATGCAGGGGAAACCCTGGAGCGCCTGCTGCCGCTGCTCGAGCAGAAAAAGCACGGTGCCTGGCGCCGCCGGGTCGAGCGGGCGGTGACGGCCAGTCGCGAGGAAGCCCGGCGCCAGGCCGAAGAGCCAGCCGACCCGATCAACCCGCAGCGGGTATTCCGTTCCTTGTCGGAGCAACTGCCGGACGATGCGATTCTCTGCGGCGACAGCGGCTCGCATACCAACTGGTACGCCCGCGACATCCGCATGCGCCCGGGCATGCTCGGCTCGCTGTCGGGCAAGCTGGCGACCATGGGCAGCGGCGTGCCCTACGCCATCGCCGCCAAGCTCGCCTATCCGCAGCGGCCGGTGGTGGCGATGGTCGGCGACGGCGCCATGCAGATGAACGGCAACGCCGAACTGGTCACCGTGCAGCAGTACTGGCAGCGCTGGGACTCGCCGACCTTCATCGTGCTGGTGCTGAACAACGGCGATCTCAACCAGGTGACCTGGGAGCAGCGTGCCCTGGCCGGCGACCCGGAGTTCAGCCCGGCGCAGGAAGTGATCGATTTCCCCTACGCGCGTTATGCGGACATGCTCGGCTTCAAGGGCATCCGCGTGGATCGCCCGGAGGACATCGACGCCGCCTGGGCCGAGGCCTTCGCCGCCGACCGCCCGGTGCTGCTGGAGGTGGTCACCGACCCGAACGTGCCGCCGCTGCCGCCGCACATCAGCTTCGAGCAGGCCAAGCACCTGCTTGGCGCCATGCTGCAGGACGATCCCAAGCGCTGGGGGGTGATTCGCCAGAGCGCCCGGCAGGTCCTCGCGCGGCACTGAGCAAGGCGGTCGCGGCGCTCAGTCGGCGCGGCCGCTACGCAACTGGTCGGCCAGTTCGCGGTGGTGGTAGAAGCGCGCCAGCCATTCGTCGGCGAAGCGGCGCAGGTCGGGATCGGCGGAGTCCCGGGCGATTCCCTCGAAGCGTGCGACCAGACGGTCCTGCTGGCGAATCTGCGCGTCGAGGAAACCGCGCTCGTCGAAGCCGCCGGGAGCGGCGGCCTGCCGTTCGGTCTGGCGCGGCGAGGGCAGCGCCAAGGCCTTTTCCCCGGCCAGGGCGCGCAACTGATGGTCGAACTCCTGCTGTTCGGTGAGTACGCGCTTGGCATAGAGCTGCACCGCCTTGTTTTCGGAACGGCGCATGGCTTGCTCGGCTGCCTCCACCTGGGCCTGGCTGTCGGCCAGGCTGTCGGCGAGCAGGGCGCGGGTATCAGCGGGTTCGGCCTGGACGGCCAGGGGCAACAGCAGGGCGGCGATCAGTGACAGGCGACTGGGCATGGCGAACCTCCGGACGGGACGAGTGTGCGGTGGACGCTCGCCATACGGCGCCGTTCAAAAAAACCGCCTATGCGTCCCAGGCCGCCAGCACGCGTCGATGCTCGCGGTGCGCCGCCTCCTGCACCGTCGGCAGCAGCCGCACCCGCTGGCCTGGCAGGCATTGCGCCAGGCGCGCCAGCGCCAGCGGGGCGAGGGCGCCGAGACGGGGGTAGCCGCCGATGGTCTGGCGGTCGTTGAGCAGGACGATCGGCTGACCGTCCGGCGGCACCTGCACCGCGCCGAGGGCGATGCCTTCGGAAATCATCGACTGCTGCCGGCATTCCAGGCGCGGGCCGAGCAGACGTACGCCCATGCGGTCGGCGCGGGTATCCACCTGCCAGTCGCCGTTGAACGCATCGAACAGGCTCATGGCCGGGAAGTCGCCGATCTGCGCGCCGAGGATCAGCTCCAGGCGCGCTTCGCCGGTGCAGTCCATGATCCGTTCGCTGGGCAGGGGCAGCGCGCGCGGTCGCGCGCCATCGGCCAGCCAGCCGAGGCTGTCGCCTGCGGCCAGGGCCTTGCCGTCGGCGCGGGGGCCGCCCAGGCCTTCGCGGGCCACCGTGGCCAGGCTGCCCAACTGGCGCTCGCCGGCGAAGCCGCCGGGCGCCGCCAGGTAGGCGCGGGCGCCCTGGCGCGGGTGGGCGAAGGCCAGGCGCTGGCCGCCGCGCACGGCGAACGCGCCCCAGGCCGGTAGCGGCTGGCCATCGAGGGTCGCGCCGAGATCGCCGCCGGCCAGGGCCAACCAGCCGTCGGCACGGCATTCGGCGACGAAACCGCCGAGGGCGATCTCGATCACCGCGGCGTCCAGGGGATTGCCCAGCAGCCAGTTGGCCCAGCCCATGGACAGCCAGTCGAGGGCGCCGCCCTGGGTCACGCCGAGATGGCGGCAACCGAAGCGGCCGCGATCCTGCAACTGGACCAGCGGGGTGCTCTGGCACACCCGCAGGCCGCCGTGGATGGAGTCGTTCATGCCTGGACCTCCAGGGGCGTGTCGTCGCCGCCGAGGCGGACGAATTCGGCGTGTCCGATGGGTTCGAAACGCACCCGGTCGCCGGCGCGCAGCAGGCTGTAGCCGTCCAGGGTGAGGTCGAACAGGCGCACCGGGCAGCGCCCGAGCAGGTTCCAGCCGCCTGGCGAGGCCTGCGGATAGACCGCCGTCTGGCGCTCGGCGATGCCGACGCTGCCGGCGGCGATGCGTTGCCGGGGAGTCGCCAGGCGGGGTGCCGCCAGGGCTTCCTCGACCAGCCCCATGAAGGCGAAGCCGGGGCTGAAACCGAGGGCGAAGACCCGGTACTCGCGCTGGCTGTGGCGGCGGATCAGCTCGGCGACGCCGAGCTGCTTGCGCCGCGCCAGGGGTTCCAGGTCGGGGCCGACCCGCGGGTCGTACCAGGTCGGCAGGATGTGCAGACGGCCGCCGTCCTGGCGTTTCGGGCGCAAGTCGGACAGCGCCGCGGCGATCCGCACGCGGGCCTCGCCAGGGTCGAGCTGGAGCAGGTCGTATTGCAGGAGCAGGGTGGTGTAGGACGGCACCAGGTCGAGCAGGGCGGCGCCGAACGCCGCCCGCAGGTTTTCCTCCGCCGCCAGCAGCCAGGGCATGTTGGCTTCGTCGATGCGCTCGAACAGGCGCAGGACGAAGCTGTCGATGGCGGCCACCTCGATGCGCGGTTGCGGTTGGCTCATGCCGCCTCCAGGGCGTCGCGGATGCGCCGCACCGCAGCCAGCGAGGCGGGATTGTCGCCGTGTACGCAGAGGGTCTGCGCCTCCAGCGCCAGGGCGCTGCCGTCGCTGGCTCGCAGCGCCCCGCCACGGGCCAGCAGGAGGGCCTGGGCGAGCACCGTCTCGGCGTCGTGGTGTACCGCGCCGGGCTGGCTGCGCGAGACCAGGTAGCCGGCGCCGTCGTAGGCGCGGTCGGCGAACGCCTCGAACCACAGCTCGATGCCGTGGGCCTCGCCCAGCGCGCGCGCCGCGGTGTTGTCGCGGGTGCTCATCAGCATCAGCGGCAGGGTGCGGTCGTAGGCCGCCAGTGCGCGCAGCACGGCGGCGAGGATCGCCGGGTCGCGCATCATGTCCTGGTACAGCGCGCCATGCGGCTTGACGTAGCGTACCCGCGTGCCCTGGGCGCGGCAGAGTCCGTCGAGGGCGCCGATCTGGTAGAGCAGCAGGTCTTCCACTTCCTGCGCCGAGCAGGCCAGCGAGCGCCGGCCGAAGCCGACCAGGTCGGGGTAGCCGGGGTGCGCGCCGATGCGCACGCCATGCTCCACCGCCAGGGCCACGGTGCGGCGCATGGTGCCGGGATCGCCGGCGTGGAAGCCGCAGGCGATGTTGGCGCAATCGATCAGCGGCATCACCTCGGCGTCCAGGCCCATGCGCCAGGCACCGAAGCTCTCGCCGATATCGCAGTTCAACAACAGGTTGTTCATGCAGGTTCCTTCAGGTCATTGCTCGCCGGACCTCACCACAGCGCCAGGCTGTAGCTGAGGATCAGGCGATTTTCGTCGAGGTCGTTGGCGAAATTCGAACGCACCGTGGCGTTGCGCCATTTCACCCCGAGGTTCTTCAGCGGCCCGCTCTGCACCACGTAGCCGAGGTCGGTGTTGCGTTCCCATTCCTTGCCGTCGTTGGCCGCGCTGCGGGCGACGTTGTCGCCGGAGACGTAGCGGCTCATGAAGCTCAGGCCGGGCAGGCCGAGCGCGCCGAAATCGTAGTCGTAGCGCAGTTGCCAGGAACGCTCGTCGACGTTGCCGAAGTCGCCGATCTGGATGAAGTTGACCAGGTACGGGTCGCTGCCGGCGATGTAGGGATAGGGATCGTCGCCACTGATCCGCTGGTAGCCGGCGGCCACCGCGTGGGCGCCCAGGCGCAGGCTGAAGAGGGCGCCGAAGGCGCGGTTGTCCAGTTCGCGGAAGCCGCCGTCCTCGCTGGCCCGGGCGAAGCGCAGGTCGCTCTTGAGCGAACGCTGTCCGCCGAGGTCGAGGGTGTGTACCAGGCCGGCGAAGGTCTGCCGGTAGATGTCCCTGAGCCGACCCTGGTGCAGGCTGGCGGTCAGCGCCGGGGTCAGGCGATAGTCGCCGCCGGCGAAGTCGAAGGCATCGCTGCGCCCGCCGATGCGGTTGGCGCTGAACACCTGGTAGTCGCTGGAACTGTTCAGCTTGTTGCGGTCCAGGTGCGCGCCGCGCAGGGTCAGGCCGTCGATCTCCTGCACGTCGAGCAGCGCGCCGCGGAACAGTTCCGGCAGCAGGCGGGTGTCGTTGGCCGAGACCAGCGGGCTCTTGAAGTGCAGCGCGCCGACCTTGAGCAGGCTGTTGGAGACCCGCGCCTTGGCGGTCAGGCCGAGCTTGGCGTAGTCATCCTGGGAGCCGCCGGCGGAGCCGTCGGCCGGCAGCAGCCCGGTTCCTCCGCTGCCGCTGCCGGAGTCGAGCTTGAAGCCGAGCAGGCCGATGGCGTCGACGCCGAAGCCGACGGTGCCTTCGCTGAAGCCGGACTCCAGGCGCAGGAGGAAGCCCTGCGCCCATTCGTCGGCGTTGTCGCGCGCGCCGCTCTGGCGGAAGTCGCGATTGAAGTAGAAGTTGCGCAGTTCGAGGCTGGCGTGGCTGTCCTCGACCAGGTCGGCCTGGGCGAGCAGCGGCCAGCCCAGCCCGCTGCCGGCGAGCAGCGCGGCAGCCAGGCGGGGAGTGGGATGCATGCTGGGATTTCCTCGGTCGACGGCTCAGAGTTCCAGTTGCTTGCCGCGGGTTTCCGGCAGGCTGAGGGCGGCGAGGATCACCACGCCGTAGGAGACCGCGGCGAAGGCGCCGATCCCCAGGCCCAGCGAGAGCTTCTGGCCGAGCATGCCGATCAGCATCGGGAACAGCGCGGCGATGGCGCGCCCGGCGTTGTAGCAGAAGCCCTGGCCGGAGCCGCGGATGCGGGTTGGGAACAGTTCGGTGAGGAACGAGCCCATGCCGCTGAAGATGCCCGAGGCGAAGAAGCCGAGCGGGAAGCCGAGCCAGAGCATGGCGCCGTTGCTCACCGGCAACTGGGTGTAGAGCAGGACCACGGTGAAGGAGCCGACGGCGAACAGGACGAAGTTCTTCTTGCGCCCGATCAGGTCGGTGAGGAAGGCACTGACCACGTAGCCGACGTAGGAGCCGAGGATCACCATCGCCAGGTAGCCGCTGGTGCCGAGCACGGTCAGCCCGCGTTCGGTCTTGAGGAAGGTCGGCAGCCAGGCGGTGATGGCGTAGTAGCCGCCGAGCGCGCCGGTGGTCAGCAGCGAGGCGCGCAGGGTGATGCTGAGCATCCCGGGGGCGAAGATCTCGTAGAAGCTGACCTTGTCGGCGCCCTGGTTGCGTTGCCTGGCCTCGCGGTAGATCTCCGGTTCCTTGACCAGCCGGCGTACCACCAGGACGAACAGCGCCGGCAACAGGCCGAGCATGAACAGCGCGCGCCAGGCCTCTTCCGGCGGCAGCAGGCTGAACATCAGCGAGTATAGGATGGCGGTGAGGCCCCAGCCGATGGCCCAGCCGGACTGCACCAGGCCGACCGCCTTGCCGCGGTCGCGGGCCTTGATCACTTCGCCGATGAGTACCGCGCCGGCGGTCCATTCGCCACCGAAGCCGAAGCCCATCAGGGTCCGTGCGACCAGCAACTGCTCGTAGTTCTGCGCGAGGCCGCAGAGGAAGGTGAAGAAGGCGAACCAGAGCACCGTCAGTTGCAGGGTCAGCACCCGGCCGATGCGGTCGGAGAGGATCCCGGCGATCCAGCCGCCGGCGGCGGAGGCGAGCAGGGTCATGGTGTGGATGAAGCCGGCTTCGCCGGTGCCGATCCCCCACAGGGCGATCAGGGTAGGGATCACGAAGCTGAGCATCTGGGTGTCCATGCCGTCCAGGCCGTAGCCGATCTTGCAGCTCCAGAAGGCCCGGCGTTCCTGCTTGTCGAGGGCGCGATACCAGCCGAAATGACCGTCCCGGGAAGCGTCCGGGCCGGCGTCGAGGGTCATGTGTTTTTCCATGGGGGCACCGATCGTCGTTATTGGTGTTATGAAGATTCGGTGGGCGCCGTCGCACCCGGTGGTCGCATTCTTCGAGGCTGGCCAGCGAGCGTCCAACTAATTTATGCGGCCGCCGGGGATAAGAAATTTCGATGGCGGAGCAGGCCGTCATGCGTCGATCATGTGCCGCCGGAAGGTGGGCGCTGGCATGGAAGCTGCTCGCTCCCGCCACCTTGTGTCCCTTGCCCGTCGGTACCCGCCACATGAACCTGAAATTCCTCGAGACCTTCGTCTGGGTCGCGCGCCTGAAGAGCTTCCGCCTCACCGCGGAGAAGCTGTTCAGCACCCAGGCTTCCATTTCCAGCCGGATCGCCGTGCTGGAGGACGAACTCGGCGTGAAACTGTTCGTCCGCGACTCGCGCGGCGTGACCCTGACCCCGGAAGGCGACAAGGTACTGGCCTACGCCGAGCGGATGATGGACACCATGCACGCGCTGAAGCAGTCGCTCGACACCGGCGCCAGCACCCAGGGACGGATTCGTATCGGCGCCATGGACACGGTCATCCACACCTGGCTGAGCCCGTTGGTGGCCAGGGTCACGGAAACCTTCCCGGCGGTGGAGATCGAGCTGATGGCGGACACCGCGCGCAACCTCTCCGAGCAGTTGCAGAAGGGCTACCTGGACCTGATCTTCCAGACCGACTCGCTGCGCCACGAGTCGGTGCTGAACCTCGAACTGGGCAGCTATCCGCTGCGCTGGATCGTTTCCACCGGCTCGATCTACCACCGCGACTACGCCTCGCTGGCGGACCTGGCGCGGGAGCGGGTGGTGACCTTCTCCAAGCACTCGCGGCCGCACCAGGACGTGCTCGGCCTGCTGCACGCCAACGGCGTCGCGGCGCCGCGCCTGAACTGCGTGAACTCGGTGGCGGCGATGACCCGCCTGCTGCGCGACGGCTTCGGCGTCGGCGCCTTGCCGCCGGCGCTGGTCAGCCAGGAACTGGAACGCGGCGAACTGACCCTGCTGCGCCTCGGCCCGCCGCCGCCGAACCTGCCGGTGGTGGTGTCCTGGCGCGGCGGCACCGGCCTGGAACTGGTGGACGAAGTGGTGGAGCTGAGCAAGGCGGTGCTGGCCGACTACGCGGCCAACGTTGGCCCGGAGTGCATGCTCCTGGCGCCGCTGAAGAAAGGAGTGGGGCGGCTGCGTTCGCGCTGATTCGGATTTTCCGATCGCCCCTGGCGGAAAAATCTCGTTGGACGCTGACCGCCGTCCGCTTCTACAAACCTGCCAACAACGACGTCCGCCAGCGCACGGAGCCGCCATGCCCGAACCGACCTTCCACGAACTCGCGCAACTGCCGCCGCCGGTCCTGCGCCAACTGATCCGCCGCGGCGACTACACCGGCCATACCAGCGGCCTCGGCCAGCGCCACTTGCAGGCCAACCTGGTGATCCTGCAGAGGTCCTGGGCCGACGAGTTCCTTCGCTTCTGTGCCCTGAACCCCCGGGCCTGCCCGCTGCTCGACGTCAGCGAACCCGGCTCGCCGCACTTCGCCAGGCTCGGCGCGGATATCGACGTGCGCAGCGACCTGCCGCGCTACAGGGTGCATCGACGCGGCCAGGAGCCCGTCGAGGTGAGCGACATCGGCACCTTCTGGGAGGCGGATTTCGTCGCCTTCGCCATCGGCTGCTCGTTCTCCTTCGAACAGGCGTTGCTCGACGCCGGCATCGGCCTGCGCCACCTCGAGCTGGGGCGCAACGTGGCGATGTACCGCAGCTCCATCGCTACCCGGCCGAGCGGTCGCCTGGCCGGGCCCACGGTGGTATCGATGCGGCCGTTGAAGGCCGCCGAGGCGATCCGGGCGATCCAGGTCACCAGCCGCTTCCCTATGACCCATGGCGCACCGCTGCACCTGGGCGATCCGGCGCTGATCGGCATCCGCGACCTGGCGCGGCCCGACTACGGCGACCCGGTGCCGCTCGCGGCGGACGAGATCCCGCTTTTCTGGGCCTGCGGGGTCACGCCCCAGGCGGTGCTCGCCGAGGTTCAGCCGGAGCTGTACATCAGTCACGCGCCGGGGCACATGCTGGTCAGCGACCGACTCTACGACGAGCTCTGAGGGGCGTCGTCCTTCGCCGGACCGGGGATGATCGCCAGGTGGCGCAGGGCATCCGGCTCCAGGCTGTAGCTCTTGCCGCTCGGCGCTTCGATGAGCCGCCCGAGGGCGTAGAGGGTGAAGTAGCGCACCGTTTCGGCGCAGCCGAGGATGTCTTCGAGGTAGCGCCGATGCGGATAGCCCTGCAAGGTTTCCGGAGCGACGTAGAGGAATACCGGCTTGCCGTCGATGCGGTCGCGGAACTTGAAGCGGAAGCCTTGCGGTCGGTTCGGCGAGCCGTAGCGCTTGGGCAGCAGGTCGGCGCCGCCGTAGAACACCTTGCCGGCGCTGCCCGGGGTGGCATAGCCGATGTGCTGGAAATAGGCGCGCAGCGCTATCCGGCCGAGGCCGCTGATGTGGATGTCCAACTGCTTGAATTCTTCCGCCGGCAGTTCGGTGCGGGCCTGGCGGAAGGTGTCGACGAGCTGTTCGAAATCGCGGGTGCGCCGCCGCCGTTGCGTTCTCTGCCGAGGCGCGGCGGGAGCGTCGGCGCGCACTGCGGCGGAGGCCGGCGGGTGTTCCTCGGCGTCCGGGTCCGCTTGCGGCGGCGCGGCCTCCTCGGCAATGGCCGGGTCGAACTCCTCGACGTAGGCATCCAGCTTGTCGCGGATGCGCCGCTGGCCGGCATCCTCGGCGGACTCGCCCGGGCGCAGAGCGTCCTCCTCGACGAACCATTCGCAATCCGACAGGTGGGTGGAGTGCGGGAACTTGCTGAAGTGCGCGGCCTTGCGGGTGTCCTGCGGCAGCTTGTCGTAGTTGCTCGCCGATACCTTGATCCCCTGTGCCCGGCACCCTTCGCTGGAGCAGAGGAAATCGAAGCGTTTGCGCGGCTCGGCCTGGGAGAAGTATTCGCGGCGGGCGCTGGCGATGGAGATCACCCGATCCAGTTGCACGCAGTAGGCCAGTGCTATCCGTTTGAACGCCATGTTCCCAATCCTTCCGCCGGTTCGAGCGGGCCATTATGGCGCCTGGCGATGGGTAGGCAAGCCGACGGCCTTCCGCACCTGCCGAAGCCGGGCACATGGCCTTGCTCGAATTCAAGCGCAAGAACCGGAGTTCTTGCGCTTGAATGGCGAATTAGTCTGCGGGCATCATCCGCTCCCACAGGGGAAACGCCATGAGCCAGCAGCTCGATCCTTGCAACGCCTACCACACCGACGAACAGCGCTGGGCCGCCGTGCTGGCGCGCGACGCGGCGGCGGACGGGGCGTTCGTCTATGCGGTGAAGACCACCGGGGTCTATTGCCGCCCGAGTTCCTCGGCGCGTCGGCCCAGGCGCGAGAACGTCGAGTTCTTCGCCACTGCCGAGGCCGCCGAGGCCGCCGGCTATCGGCCCAGCCGGCGCGCCGCCGGCGACCGCAGCCTGGCGGCGGAGCAGCGCGCCGAGCGGGTGGCGCAGGCCTGCCGGATGATCGAGACGGCGGAGACGCCGCCGGCACTGGAGGCGCTGGCCGCCCGACTGGGCATGAGTCCGTTCCACTTCCATCGTCTGTTCAAGGCCGAAACCGGCCTGACGCCCAAGGCCTACGCCTCGGCCTATCGTGCCCGGCGCCTGCGCGAGCGCCTGGGCCAGGCGTCCGCCTCGGTGACCGAGGCGATCTACGACTCCGGTTTCAACTCCAACAGCCGCTTCTACGAGTCCTCGTCGCAACGCCTCGGCATGCGCCCGCGCGATTACCGCGATGGCGGCGCCGGCGCGGCGATCCGTTTCGCCATCGGCCAATGCTCGCTGGGCGCGATCCTGGTGGCGCAGAGCCAGCGCGGCATCTGCGCGATCCTCCTCGGCGAGGAGCCGGAGCCATTGCTGCGCGAGTTGCAGGACCAGTTCCCGCGCGCCCAGCTACTCGGCGGCGACGCCGACTTCGAACGGCTGGTGGCGCAGGTGGTGGGCTTCGTCGAGTCGCCTCAACTGGGACTGGACCTGCCGCTGGACGTACGCGGTACGGCGTTCCAGGAACGGGTCTGGCAGGCACTGCGGGAAATACCGCCGGGCAGCACGGCGAGCTACGCGCAGATCGCCGAACGGATCGGCGCGCCGCGAGCGGTGCGCGCGGTGGCGCAGGCCTGCGCGGCGAACCGGATCGCGGTGGCGATTCCCTGCCACCGGGTGGTACGTCGCGACGGCGACATTTCCGGCTACCGCTGGGGCGTGGAGCGCAAGCGCGAACTGCTGCGCAGGGAAGAGCGGGATTGAACCCAAGGCCAGGCGATACGCGGCCCGGAACGCAAAAAGCCCACTCGATGGTGGGCTCTATGCAATGGGGCGCTGGTCCTTCAGCTGGTTCCAGTATCCATGTCAGGGGTGAAAATTTCGTGAAATGAAACGACAACCCTGACCGTTCGTCCTTTCCTATCGTGGTTTCATTCGTTGCTGCACGCACGCGCCTGCTTCAGGTAGTGCAACACCTGGCGCTCGCCGTGGGAGTCCAGGTATACCAGGGTGGCGCGCACCACCTGGCAGGTATCGCTGGGCGCCTCGTCGACGCTCAGCACCCTGGCCACGTCCAGCGGCATGCCGTAGACGTAGTCGGCAGTCGCCGCGCCGGCGATGACCGGCGCCAGCAGCGTGACGCAGCAGAGGTAGAGCCTGGCTCGGTTCATGGACGGTTTCTCTCCATTCCCCCGCGAAGCGACGGCGCAAGGGCGCCGCCGACGCCATGGGTGGAACCCGCTTCGTCGTTCGCGACGGGTTCGCCACCTCCGTCCAGCAGTATAGGATGACGGTCTCAGTGCGGCTTGATCGCCACCTTCAGTACGTTGTCACGCTGGTTGGCGAACAGGTCGTAAGCGGCGACGATGTCGTCGAGGCGGTATTCGTGGCTGACCAAAGGCCCGAGGTTGACCCGGCCCGAAGCCACGATATTGAGCAGTCGGCGCATGCGCTCCTTGCCGCCGGGGCACAGCGCGGTATTGATCCGGTGGTCGCCGAGGCCGGCGGCGAAGGCCGACAACGGAATCGTCAGGTCTTCCGAATAGACCCCGAGGCTGGAAAGGGTGCCGCCGGGCTTGAGCACCCTCAGGGCGGTCTCGAAGGTCGATTGCGTACCGAGTGCCTCGATCGAAGCATCCACGCCGCGCCCGCCGGTGAGTTTGAGAATTTCCTCGATCACGTCGCACTCCCTGAAGTTCAGCGTGACGTCGGCGCCCATTCCACGGGCGATATCGAGGCGATGGGCGTTGCCGTCGATGGCGATGATCGTGCTGGCGCCCAGCAGCCGGGCGCCGGCGGTGGCGCACAGGCCTATGGGACCCTGGGCGAAGATCGCCACGCTATCGCCGATGCGGATGTTGGCGTTCTCCGCGCCCTTGAAGCCCGTGGACATGATGTCCGGACACATCAGCACCTGTTCGTCGCTGAGACCATCGGGTATGGGGGCAAGGTTGGCCTGAGCGTCGGGAACCAGCACATACTCGGCCTGGGTGCCGTCGATCAGGTTGCCGAAGCGCCAACCGGCGGTCGCCTTGTAGCCATGGCAGGCGCAACGGCCGGATTCCACCAGGTAGCTGCCGTCCTGCGACGGTACGCCGTCCTGGGCGGCATAGGAGTTGAAGTTGGGGCAGATGGCACCGGCGATCACGCGTTGGCCTTCGCGGTAGCCGACCACCGCGCTGCCGAGCTTTTCGATGATCCCGACCGGCTCGTGGCCCACCGTCAGGCCGGGCGCGACCGGATACTCGCCCTTGAGGATGTGCACGTCGGTGCCGCAGAGCGTGGTGGTGGTGATGCGCACCAATGCATCGTTCGGCCCCACGTCGGGAATCGGCTTGTCGACCAGCTCGATACGGCCGGGCTGGATGAATACGGCGGCTTTCATCATCTTGCTCATGGAGCATCCTCACGGGTGGAGGCCCTGGGGCGGCACGGGGCGGGAAAGAACGGACGGATGCCAGGACAGTGGCGGAATTGCCGTCCGATGTCCTTGATATGGGTCATGGCCGCGATGGACGCGGGTTCGCGAAGTACCGACCTGGCGTTTTTGCTGGGAAATGTCCTCGCCCGGTTCGCTGCGGAACTACCCAAGCCCCTTCGCTGTGGCTTGGGTCGACGCTGAACGCGGGAGGGCGGGGGCGTTGCACCCATGTCGGGAGTTCGCCGCGGCGGGCCGACGCTGCGCTCTTGGCAAAGGCAGCGTCGGGCCTTGGCCCAAAGGCTATCGCCTCAGGCCTTGCTCGCGGCCAGATAGGAGGCCAGGCGCCGGCCCATCTCCTCGCCGAGGGCCTGGAGGCCGCTCATGGGACGGACCATCACTTCGAAGTCGACGATCCGGCCGTCGTCGTCGAAGCGGATCATGTCGATGCCTTTCAGTTCGCGTTCGCCGACCCGTGCGCTGAATTCCAGCACCACGCTGCGGCCGTCGGCGCTGGCCAACTGGCGGTGATAGGCGAAATCCTCGAAGACCGTGAGCACGGTATTCAGGATCATCGAGACCACCGGTGCGCCGGCATACGGCTTGTGCGCCATCGGCGAGCGGAACACGGCATCGGGGTGCAGCAGGCGCGGCAACCCGGAGAGGTCGCGGCGGGCGATCAGCCCGTGCCATTCGGCGAGGGTGGCGGCGGCGTTGGCTTCGAGCGGCAGGCTGGTCATACGGTGGCTCCTCTGGCGGGTGCTGGACTGTATCCCCGGGGCGGCCTGGGGCCGGTTGCGGGGCGGAGCCTCACCATAGGTTGCGGGAAAGGCCTCGCTCAATGATCGAAAGTGACGGAAGACTGATCCTCGCGCGCAACCTATGACTCAGCCCTGTTCGATCTGCACGATCTGCTCGCGCAGCCATTGCAGGCCGGGCGTCGCTTCCTGCTGGCGATGCCAGATCAGGTTGACCTGCACCGGGGCCATCTCGAAGGGGACGTCCGCCAGTTGCAAACCATGGCTGCCGGCGAAGCGCTCGGCCAGGCGGCGTGGCACGGTGCCGAGCAGCTCGGTGCTGGCGACGATGGCCGGGATGGTCAGGTAGTGAGGCACCAGCAATTGCACCTGGCGCTGTACCCTGGCCGAGCCGAGGACGATCTCCAGCGGACTGCCGCGCCCGACCCGCGGCAGGATCGAGACGTGCTGCGCGGCCTCGTAGGCCGCGCGGTCGAGGCCGCCGCGGAAGGCCGGATGGCCCTGCCGGCCGATCACCACCAGGCGTTCCTCGCCGACCGGCCGGTAGGCCAGCTCGGGCTCGTCGAAGTACAGGTAGTCGATCGCCAGGTCGAGTTCGCCGCTGGCCAGTTGCGCCGGGATCGAGGCGCCTTCGTCGGGACGTACCTCCAGCGTCACCCGCGGGGCCAGGATCTTCAGGCGGGTCACCAGGCCCGGCAGCAGGCGCAACTGGGCATAGTCGTTCATCGTCAGGCGAAAGGTCCGCGCAGTGTGCGGATCGAAGGTTTCCTGGGAGCCAAGGCCGGCCTGCAGCAGATGCAGGGCCTGGCGCACCGGCACGTACAGGGCGAGGGCGGCGGCGGTGGGTTCCAGGCCCTTGGCGGTGCGCCGGAACAGCGGCTGGTCGAGCTGCTCGCGCAGGCGGGCGAGGGCGTTGCTCACCGCCGGCTGGCTGCGATGCAGGCGGATCGCCGCGCGCGACAGGTTGCGTTCGCGCATCAGGGCATCGAAGACCAGAAGCAGGTTGAGGTCGAACTGCTGCAAGTTCAGCTTCATGAATAATCCTCATTCTATTTATCCATTACCCTGATAAGACTGGCATCGCTACACTCGAATGCAAGCCCTTCCGCCCCGGCGGATCGGCCCGGTTCGCGGCCCAGCCAATAACAATCACACGCGAGATGCCGACCATGTCCTTCGATCCCCAACCCTTTCGCCAGCAGTACCGCGCGGCCATCCGGCCCGGCTACAACCCCTGGCTGCACGCCGGCTTCGTTCTCGCCTACGGCGGCGCCTGGATCGTCTTCTTCCTCTCCCGACTCGAGCAGCCGAGCCTGCTGGAATGGCTGACGGTGCCGGCCGCGCTGGTGTTCTTCAACTGGGGCGAGTACCGCATCCACAAGTCCCTCGGCCACCACAAGCACCCGCTGGGGCGGATGTTCTACAAGCGCCATACCGGCGACCACCACAGCTTCTTCGTCGCCGGCCAGATGCGCTACGAACAGGCCCGCGACTGGCGGGTGATCCTGTTCCCGGCCTGGCTGGTGGTGGTCTTCAGCCTCGGCGCGCTGCTCGCCTGGAGCCTGCTCGGCCTGCTGAACGACAACCTCGCCGCGCTGTTCGCCGCGACCCTGCTGCTGGGCTACCTCAGCTACGAGATATTCCACGCCTGCGAACACCTGCCGCCGGAGCATCCGCTCAGCCGTCTGCCGTGGATCCGCCACATGCGCCGCCTGCACGAACTGCATCACCGTCGCGAGCTGATGCAGACGCACAACTTCAACCTGGTCTTCCCGTTGATGGACTGGTGCTACGGTACCCTCCACTGGGAAGCGGAAACCGCCGAGGAGCACGCCATGACCCGCATGCAGCACCGAATCGAGATCGCCCGCGAGCCCGAGGCGACCCTCGCCTACGCCGCCAGCCCGGGGCTCTGGCCGGAATGGCATCCCTCGTCGTTGCGGGTCGACGGCGCCGCTGGCCCGCTGCCGGCCGGCGCGCGCTTCGAGGAGGACATCCACGCCGGCGGCCGCGCCGGGCACTTGTCCTGGACGGTGGTCGAGTACCAGCCGGGACACCTGTGGCGCGCCAACGCCCGTGGCGACCGGGGGCTGCACCTGCGCCTGAGCTACGAATGCCAGCCGAGCGCGGCCGGCACCCGCTTCGTGCGCACCCTGGAATACCGCTTCGACGGCTGGTCGATGCGCCTGGCCAACCTGTTCCTGCTGCGCCGTCGCATCGAACGTGAGTCGGAGGAGTCCATGCACCGCCTGCGTCGGGTCGCCGAGGCGCGGATAGCGGCGGCGGAAAGCGTATGATCGGGGTCCGCGGGGGCGGATCGCAGAAGGACACCGATGAACAAGTTTGCCGAAATGACCACCTTCGTCAGCGTGGTCGACGCCCATAGCTTCTCCGAGGCCGCCCGCCGCCTGGGCACCACCAAGTCGCAAGTCAGCCAGCGTATCCAGCAACTGGAGAGGCGCCTGGGCCGGGTGCTGCTGAACCGCACCCGGCCGCTGAGTCTCACCGACCCCGGTCGCACCTACTACGAACATGCCTGCCGCCTGCTACAGGAGCTGGAGCAGGCGGAAGCCTCGGTGCTCGACGCCGACGACGACCTGCGCGGCCAGTTGCGCCTCTCCGCGCCGCTGGCCTTCACTCCGCGCTACCTGGCGCCGCTGCTGGCGCGCTTCGCCGAGCGCCATCCGCAATTGCGGGTGGACGTGCAGGCCGACGATCGTTTCGTCAACCTCCAGGAACCGCGCTTCGACATGGCCCTGCGCATGGGCCGGCTGGACGACTCCTGCCTGGTGGCGCGGCCGATCACCGCCAACCGCCACCTGCTCTGCGCCAGTCCCGACTACCTGGCGCGGCATGGCGTGCCGCAGCATCCCGAGGAATTACAGGCGCACGACGGGCTGGTCTACTACAACCGCGAGCCCGGCGGCATGCTCTGTCTGCCGGTGGACGGCGAACCGGCCTCGTTCCGCATCCGGGTGAGGATGCGCACCGACTCCGGGCACCAGTTGCTCGAAGGTGCGCGCGCCGGGCTCGGCCTGGCGATCCTGCCGAGCTTCCTGGCCGCCGATGCCTTGCTGGCCGGCGAGCTGCTGCCGGTCCTGCCTGGCTACTCGCCGGACGGCGGGCAGGTTTCCGTGGTCTACCGCAAGACCCAACGGACGCCCCGGAAGATCCTCGTCCTCGGCCAGTTCCTCGAAGAGGAAATCGGCGATCCGGCACCCTGGGACCGCGCGCTCATCGAGCGTGGCCTGTTGCCGCCGGGCTGAGTTCGGAAAAACCGAACCAGCGGTTCGCCTTCCGCTGTCTGTCGCCGAGGGCGCGCCGGGCATAGCGTTGCTCCCGTCAATCGATCTGGATACGGGAGAACCCCATGCACCAACCCGAAAACCCGGCGCGCCGCACCTTGCTGGCGCAGACCGTCGCCGGCTCCGCCGCGCTCGCCCTGGGCTCGCTGCTCGGCGGCGCGCCCGGCGTGGCCAGCGCCACGGCGGAAACGCCCCGCAAGGCCTTCGATGGCGGCAGGATCGATGTGCTGATCGTCGGCGGCGGCTCCGCCGGCGCGGTCCTCGCCCGGCGCCTGAGCGAGCGCGGCGACCGCCGGGTACTGTTGCTGGAAGCCGGCCAGGCCTATCCGGCCTGGGACTACCCCAGGATCATCGCCAGCAGCGACAGCGTCGGCGGCGACCCCTCCAGCGACTGGGGCTACCAGTCCCAACCGGGGGCGATCGGGCACCCGATCCATGCGATCCGCGGCAAGGTCCTCGGCGGCAGCTCGGCGATCAACGGCGCGGTGGCGATCCGCGCGCGGCGCGAAGACTTCGCCCGCTGGAACCTGCCGGGCTGGTCCTACGACGACCTGCTGCCGGCGTTCCGCCGCCTGGAGACCCGCCAGGGCGGCGACCCGGCCCTGCACGGCGGGGACGGACCGCTGCCGGTGCGGCAACTGAGCCGCGCCGATCTCTCGCCGATGCAGAGGGCCTTCGTCGACGCCACCCTGGCCAACGGTTTCAAGGCCATCGCCGATTTCGACGGCGCCGACGCCAACGGCGTCGGGCCGTACCCGATGAATGTCGTCAACGGTGTGCGCGTCAACACCGGCATGGCCTATCTCGACAACGCCGTGCGCGCTCGCGCCAACCTGTCGATCCGCGGCGACGCGCTGGTCGACCGGGTGCTCTTCGAAGGCAAGCGCGCGGTGGGTGTGCGCCTGGCCTCCGGCGAGGAAATCCACGCCGGCGAAGTGATCCTCAGCGCCGGCGCCTACGGCAGCCCGGCGATCCTGCTGCGCTCCGGTGTCGGCCCGGCCGACGAGCTGAAGGCGCTGTCGATCCCGTTGCTTGCCGACTTGCCGGTGGGCCGCCGGCTCAAGGACCATCCGTTCTACTACAACGCCTATGCCGCCCGGCCGGAGCGCATCGGCGCGCAGTCGCCGGTGATCGGCGCCAAGCTCTGGACCCATAGCTCGCGGGCGCAGAACGGCGAGCTGGACCTGCACATCACCGCCACCCACCTGTTCCCCGCCGAGATGAGCCCGACCGGGGTCGGCTTCGTCCTCGCCGTGGCCCTGACCCGGCCGCAATCGCTGGGCAGTGTGCGCCTGGCCAGCCGCGACCCGGCCGTCGCGCCGCTGATCGACCTGAACTTCCTCGCCGAGGCCGAAGACCGCGCGCGGTTGCTGGAAGGGGTCAAGCTGGCGCGCCGGATAGGCCGCAGCGAACCGCTCGCCGGGCTGATCCACGCCGAACTCGGGCCGGGGCCCGAGGCACGCAGCGATGCGCAGATCGAAGCGGCGATCCGCGCCACCCTCGATACCTACCACCACCCGACCTCCAGCGCGCCGATGGGCCGCGCCGGCGAGCGCTGGGCGGTGGTCGACCTGGAGGGCAGGGTGCATGGCCTGCAAGGATTGCGGGTGATCGACGCCTCGATCTTCCCCGATGCCATTTCGGTGGCCACCAACATCACCACCATCGCCGTTGCCGAGCACCTCGCGCAGCGCATCGCCTGACCGACCCAGGAGAACTTGCAGATGAACGGACACGCCAGACACTGGATCGACGGCGCATGGCTCGATTCCGCGCAGCGGGGACAATCCTTCGACCCGGCCAGCGGCCAGCCGATCGGCACCTACGCCGACGGCGGGCGGGCCGAGGCCGATGCGGCGATCGCCGCCGCTGTGCGCGCCTTCGAAGATGGTCCCTGGAAGGACGACCACGCGCTGCGCGCGACAGCCCTGGAGGAAATCGCCGCGGCCTTCGAGCGGCATGCCGATGCGCTGATCGACCTGCTTGCCCTGGAGAACGGCAAGATCAAGCCCGAGGCTGCCTTCGAGGTCGGCATGGTGCCGGGCAAGCTGCGCTACTACGCCGGCCTGGCGCGCAGCGAACGGGGCGCCAGCGGCACGCCGCGCCCCGACGTGGTGTCGCTGGTGCTGCGCGAGCCGATGGGCGTCGCCGGCATCATCGTGCCGTGGAATTCACCGGTGGTGCTGATGATCCGCTCCTTGGCGCCGGCGCTGGCCGCCGGTACCACCACGGTGGTGAAGATGCCGGGGCAGACCGCGCAGACCAACGCCATGGTCGCGCGGATCATCGCCGAAGCGCCGTCGCTGCCTGCCGGGGCGGTGAACATCTTCAGCGAATCGGGTTCCGAAGGCGCCCGGCGATTGATCGACGCGGCCGAGGTGCCGGTGATCAGCTTCACCGGCTCGAGCGCCACCGGCCGAGCGATTTCCGCCGCCGGCGCGCGGCACCTGAAGCGCTTCGGCCTGGAACTGGGCGGCAAGACACCGCACCTGGTGTTCGACGACGCCGACCTGGACGCCGCCTTGCCCGTGCTGGAGAAGTCGCTGACGGTGTTCGCCGGGCAGTTCTGCATGACCGGTTCGCGCCTGCTGGTGCAGCGCGGCGTTGCCGAACGGCTACGCGAACGCCTGGCGCAGCGCCTGGAAAACCTGCGCGTGGGGCCGGCGGCGGACCCGCGCAGCGACATGGGGCCGTTGATCGACAAGGCCAACGTCGAGCGCGTCGAGCGAGCCGTACGCCAGGCCATCGCCGCCGGCGCGCGGGTGGTGGTCCGCGGCGGCCCGGTAACCGAGGGCGAGCTGGCGGCCGGCGCCTTCTACCGTCCGACCCTGCTGGAGGTCGATGATCCGGACCTGGACATCGTGCAACAGGAAACCTTCGGACCGGTGCTGACCCTGCAGGTATTCGAGCACGAGGAGGAGGGCGTCGCCCTGGCCAACCGCAGCGAGTACGGGCTGGCGGCCGGGGTCTGGACCCGCGATGTCGCGCGTGCCTTCCGGGTGGCGCGGAAGATTCGCGCCGGCACCGTGTGGATCAACGACTGGGCCAAGGTCTACGACGAATTCGAGGAGGGCGGCTACCGCCAGTCCGGCCTCGGCCGGCTGAACGGGGTCGCCGCCCTGGACGACTTCGTCGAATACAAGCACATCAGCCTGACCACCGGCGCGGCCTGAGCCTGGGCGAGCGGTGCGGCCGACGGCGCCGCCCGCTACTCCCAGGAGCGGGAATACACGTGTTCGCGGAACAGCTCGGGCAATCCGGAAACCTGCTTGAAACGCAGCACCTCGTCATTGTCCATGCCCAGTTCGCGGGCCACGTCGGCCTCGCTCCAGCCGGCCTTGAGCAGGGTCACCACGATCGCCGTCATCGGCAATACGCCGTGCACGCCGCGTGCTCGGTTGTGGCGGATGGTGGCGGCGATGCGCTCGCTGTCGCCTTCACGCCCGGCGCGTATCGCGGCGATCGGCAGGTAGCCGTGCAGACGCTGGCGCAGCGCGCCCTTGGCGCTGCCCACGCGCAGGCGGTGAAAGCCGTCGACCACCTCGTAGCGCCCGTCGGCCTGCGGATAGGCGACGATGGGCTGGGTGAATCCGTCGGACTCGATGGACAGCCTCAGCAGTCGCATCTCCGGTGGCGCGACGGTATTGGGGTTGTAGTCGTTGCCGGCGACGCGCTCGGCACGCACCCACTGCACGCAATCGACCGGCTCTTCGGCGAACGGACTGTGCGCGTGGAGCAGCCGGCGGATCCGGTTGATGGCTTCAATCCGCTCGGCAAGCGGCAACCCGTGTAGTTCGCCGAACAGCGCCTCGGCTCGCTCCGTCAGTGTCTTTGTCTGTGCCATGGGCTTTCCTCATGAGCGTCACCCAGCTACCCCGGGTGGAATGCACGGCGAAGCCGTGCGGTTCGAGAAGGCGCGCGCAGGCCTGGGGCGCGCGGGTGGTACAGGCCAGCCCGAGTTGGTCGACATGCCCGAGGACCCGCTCGCGCAGGGTGCGGAACAGCCCGCGACCGCGCGCTTCCGCACGCAGGTAGGCATCGCGCAGGCGAACCACGTCGGGATGTTGCTCCAGGCTGACGAACCCCAGTATCCGCGTGTCCCCCTGGCGGCGGAGCACGAACCAGCGGTGGTAGGGACCGTCGCTCAGCGGGTAGCCGCCGCATTCGCGGCGCACCCGGGCGCTGGCGAAGAAGCGGCCCATGCTGGCGAAGAAGGCGGCCTCGTCGTCGAACGAGCGCCACTGCAGGATCTCGCAGTCTTGCGGGCGGATCACGAGCGCTTCTCCCGACCGGGGACCAGTCTGTCGATATCGGCCTGGGAGAAGCCGAAGGACAGCGAGCGGGCCATGTCCTGCTTCAGCAGGGATAGCGCGATACGCCGCCAGGACGGCTGCTTGCGACGATTCTCCAGGGCCGGGATCCCCGCGTCCGGCCAGATGGCAAGGGGATAGTCGTGCTGCTTCCACCAGAGGATGAAACGCTCGATGCGCCGCTGGTAGATGCCGCGCAGAGGCGGCGGCATGCTGCGCAGGAGGAACTGGCTGTACTCGCGCCAGGTGCCGAAGGAGGGCGGCAGGCCAAGGCCGCCACGGTAGCCGAGGAAGCGCTGGCGACAATAGCGCGCCCCATAGTTGGCGCCGGCGACGCGCCGGACTACCTTGAACCAGGTGCGTGGCTCGATCCGGTGGAACAGGTCGAGGCCCTTGCGCTGGTCGTCGCCATAGGGCTGGCAGATGCGCATCTGCGAGAACGGCACGCCGGCGCGGTACATCTGGTCGTAGAGGCGGTTATAGGCGTAGCCGTGGTCGGCGACGCAACGCCAGAGATCCTCGAAACGCCAGTCGTAGATCGGGAAGAAGCTCACCGCCTGCGGGTTGGCCCGGTCGCGCGCGCTCCAGGCCAGCGGCGCGGAGCCGCCCGGCGGCGTCCAGGCGCATTGTTTCGCCCGACTCCTGCGCTTGACCGCCAGGTAGCGATTGAGCGATTCGTCCGAACGGATGCCGACCAGGAACGCGGTAGGCTCTTCCCTGGCCAGCCAGGCGTTGAAGCCGGCGACGAACTCCTCGAACTCCATGCGGTAGCGGTAGAAGGGGAAGAACGCCGGGTCGCTGATCACCCCTCGCTGCTTCGGTAGCGGGCGCACCCAGTCGGCCTCGGCGCCGGGCTCCCAGCAGCACCAGTAGGGTTCCTCCAGGCTGGAGGCGTTGCGCAGGTTGAGTGGCAGGCAGACCCACCAGGGGCGTACGTCGGGACGCCCGAGCATCTCGCTGACGTGATCGATGGTGGCCTGGTACTGCCCCTCCAGGTCGATGAACAGTACGTCCACCGGGCTGCGTCCCAACTCGCGTGCCACGTCCAGCGCCAATTGCAGGGTGACCGAGCTGTCCTTGCCACCGGAGAAGGCGACACAGACGCGCTCGAAGTTCCGGAATACCAGTCGGAGGCGGGATAGGGTTGCGGCATGCACATCGGCATCCTGGTAATGCTTGCCTGCCATGGGTGCGAACCTCTTCTTTTAATAACTATTGAGGGAGACCGTTGCGACGACGGTCCATGTGCAATGTTTGTTTCGGAGTTTCTCCAGGCTATTTTTTCGAGAGTCGCGGCAGCCGGCACGTTCGGCGACGTTGGACTCCGAATCAGTGGATAACGGAAATATGTCCAGGCACTTGGCAGAGCGACGACCAACAGGCCCGACAACTGTCGTGCAGGAACTTTTTCAATGCTAGGCGAAGCCGTGGTTCGAGTTGTTGACTTGTCGCAAGACGGATTCTCCGAACAGCATCGGCGCAGCGCCCACTTGCAACGAGAGTGCGCACGCCGCCGTTGGCACTCGTCTGCGCACCGGACTTCTGAGCGGCGGCGGAAAAAGCTTGCTACGCAAGGAGAAGCGCCTGCGGGTGAACATGGAAATTGCCCGGGAAAAGTCGACGGTAATTATTCGTTGAATAACAGGGAAGTGCATACTTCCAACTTGGAAGTTAACTGCATGGCACCATCCATGCATTACACGGATGACGGTTTTTATTATAAATCCAAACTGGCGAAGACAAGCAAGAGAGGCCGGGATGCCAGAGTTCCATAGTCGGAAATACAAGCGTTGCAATGTCGACGGATAGCGCGAAGAGGCGGCGGTACCCTGCGAAACGAGGCAATTCCCCGAATGGCGGGCACTCGAACGGATTTATAAGTCCGCCGTTCGGCGTTCACCTCGACGCCTGTGCACGGGATACTTATATCGGTGGTTCGCACCACTGATTATCGATTTGAACTCGTTCGAGTCTTTACCGCGTTCCCGGCCGAAATAAAAGGCGGGTGGACGATTATTGCCTCACACAAGGAACATAGGCATGACCAGAACTTCGAACCCATGCGCAGTGGTATTGGCCTTTGCGGCAATTGCCGCTTCGGGAACCGCGATGGCGGCAAACACTATCACATTCAGCGGCGAAGTGACCGACCAGACCTGCCAGGTCGCGGTCAACGGCTTCACCGACCCCACGGTGATCCTCGACAGCGTACCGGTGAGCGCCCTCGATGGCGCAGTGGGCCGCAGCGCCGGCGAAACCGCCTTCACCCTGCAACTCACCGATTGCGTCGCGCCGACGGCCGACGAGCATTTCACCACCCTGTTCCAGGCCACCAACCCCAGCGCCGCCGGGAACCTGGTGAACACCGCCGCCAGCGGCGCGACGGGCGTGGCGCTGCAATTGCTCGATAGCGTCGGCGGCAACCCGGTCGACCTGGCCGGCGGCGCGGCGGTGCCCGCCGGCGATATCGTGCTCGCCAACGGAGCCACCAGCACCAGCTACGACTACGCGGTGCAGTACGTCTCCGAAGCGGCGACCGTGACGCCCGGTCCGGTACTCGGCGCCGTGACCTACACGCTGCGTTACGAGTGAATGCCGGCGGCGCATGCGCCGCCCCTTCCTTTTCCCAGCACTAAAGCCGGGCCCGGTCGCTGGACCGTGCCCGGCCAGGTAAGCCGCATGCCCAGACATTCGTACCGATCCGGCAGGACATCGGCGCTTCTGCTCGTCCTGCTGGCGAGCATCGCCCAGGCGCGGGCAAGCGTGGTGGTGACCGGGACCCGGGTGATCTATCCCGGCGAGGCACGGGAGAAGACCGTGCAACTGAGCAATCGCGATGCGTTTCCCAACGTCGTCCAGGCCTGGGTCGACATCGACGCCCCGGACGCGCCGCCGGACCAGGCGGACGCGCCGTTCCTGGTCAACCCGGCGGTATTCCGCATGGCCCCGGACAGCGGCCAGACGCTGCGCATCGTCTACACCGGGCAGGGCCTGCCGGGCGATCGCGAATCGCTGTTCCATCTCAACGTCCTGCAGATCCCGCCACGCAACGGCAGCCATGCGGATCGGAACCAGATGCTGCTGATGCTGCGCAATCGCCTGAAGCTGTTCTACCGCCCGGCGGGCATCCAGGGCCGTCCCGAGGACCTGCCCGGGCAACTGCGTTTCGCACTGGTCCGGCGCAGCGCCGGCTGGGCGGTGCGGGTGGACAACCCGAGCGGCTACTACGCCTCGTTCGCCAGCGCCACGCTCAGCGTCGGCCAGCGCCGCTGGCGCTTGCGCAGCGGCATGCTGGAGCCGCGCAGCCATGCCGAATGGCAGGCCGAAACCCGAGAAGCCCTGCCGCCGGGACGCGTGCGCCTGCACGCGCTGCTGATCAACGACTACGGCGCCCATATGGATATCCGTCATGACCTATCGCCATGAACGCCGCTGCCGCACCGGCACGGCCCTGATGGCGGGCGGCATGGCGCTGGCGGCGAGCGCCTTCGGTCATGCCCAGCCCGGCTACGAATTCGATGATCGCCTGTTGCTCGGCTCTTCCCTGGGCGGCGGCGACCTGTCGCGCTTCAACCAGGACGGTCGGATCGATCCGGGTCGCTATCACGTCGATGTCTACCTCAACGAGCGCTTCGCCAGCCGCAGCGAAGTGAGTTTCCGCGCCAACCCCGCCAGCGGCGCGGTGGAGCCCTGCCTCGACGAAGACTTCCTGCGCCAGCGCCTCGGCGCCAAGCCTGGTGACGATCCGCGCAAGAGCGGCGACGGGCGCCACTGCGCCTTTCTCGATGCACGCCTGCCCGGCTCGCGGTTCAGCCTGGACGTCGCCCGCCTGCGCCTGGATCTCTCGGTGCCGCAAGCCTTGCTCGACCTCAAGCCGCGCGGCTACGTCAGCCCCGAGGAGTGGGACGCCGGCGACAGCATGGGCTTCGTCAACTACGACACCAACCTCTATCGCTCCGAATACCGCGGCGGCGAATCGGGACGATCGGACTACGCCTATGTCGGCCTGAACAGCGGCATCAACCTCGGCCTGTGGCGTTTGCGCCACCAGTCCAACTACACCTATTCCCGCTACAACGGGCAGGGCAGGCGCAAGTGGAACAGCATCCGCACCTATGCCCAGCGCGCCTTGCCGGCCTGGCGCAGCGAACTGACGGCGGGGGAGAGCTACACCGCCGGCAACCTGCTCGGCAGCATCGGCTACCGCGGCCTGAGCCTGGCTACCGACGACCGCATGCTGCCCGAGTCCCTGCGCCGCTATGCGCCGCAGGTGCGCGGCACCGCGGCCACCGCGGCGCGGGTGGTGATCAGCCAGAACGGCAGGAAGATCCGCGAGGTGAATGTCGCCCCCGGTCCGTTCGTCATCGACGATCTCTACGACAGCGCCTATGCCGGCGATCTGGATGTCCAGGTGTTCGAAGCCGATGGCAGCGTATCGAGCTTCAGCGTGCCGTTCGCCTCGGTCCCGGAGTCCATGCGTCCCGGCCTGTCGCGCTACAGCTTCACCCTGGGCCAGGCGCGCCAGTATGGCGACGGCGACGACCTGTTCGCCGACTTCACCTACCAGCGCGGCATGAGCAACGCCCTGACCGCCAACCTGGGACTGCGTGTCGCCGACGACTACCTGGCCATGCTGGGCGGCGGCGTCCTCGCCACCCGCTTCGGCGCCTTCGGCCTGAACAGCACCTATTCCAGCGCACGCGTCGAGGATGGCGCGCGCAAGCAGGGCTGGCGCATCGGGCTCGACTACAGCCGGACCTTCCAGCCCACCGGCACTACCCTGACCCTGGCCGGCTACCGCTATTCCACCGAAGGCTACCGCGAACTCGGCGACGTACTCGGCTCGCGCGACGCACTGCGCCACGGGGACACCTGGGATTCCGGCAGCTACAAGCAGCGCAACCAGTTCAACCTGCTGGTGAGCCAGGCCCTCGGCGGTTACGGCAACCTCTATCTTTCCGGCTCCTCCAGCGATTTCTACGACGGCAAGAGCCGCGACACCCAATTGCAGTTCGGCTACTCCAATACCTGGGGGCAGTTGAGCTACAACCTCGCCTGGTCGCGGCAGACCACCACCTACTACCAGGAGCAGGGCGACCAGGACCCTCGCGTCGAGCTGCTCCGGCGCGACCGGCGCAGCGGCCAGCGCAACGACACCCTGACCCTCAGCGTCTCCATGCCGCTGGGTTCTTCCAGTCGGGCGCCGACGCTCAGCGCCATGGCTACCCGGCGCTCCGGCGACAGCCGTGGCGGCAGCCTGCAAACCGGGCTGAACGGTACGCTGGGCGACGAGCGTACCTGGAGCTACGCGCTGTCCGCCAACCGCGACAGCGAGGTCGCCGACACCACCTGGAACGGCACGTTGCAGAAGCAGGCGGCGCTGGCCACCGTGAATGCCGGCTATGCCCAAGGCGATCGCTACCGGCAATACAGTGGCGGCATCCGTGGCGCGCTGGTCGCCCACCGCGACGGGCTGACCCTTGGCCCCAGCGTCGGCGATACCTTCGCCCTGGTCGAGGCCAAGGGCGCCAGCGGTGCCGCGATACGCGGCGGGCAGGGCGCGCGCATCGACGGCAACGGCTATGCGCTGGCCCCCTCGCTGTCGCCCTATCGCTACAACCCGATCTCCCTCGATCCCGTTGGCATCGATCCCGACGCCGAACTGCTGGAAACCGAGCGCAAGGTCGCGCCCTACGCCGGTGCCAGCGTGCGCGTGACGTTCAGGACGCTGACCGGCCATCCGCTGCTGATCCAGGCGCGGCGCGAGGACGGCAGTGTGCTGCCGCTCGGCGCCGTGGTGGTCGACGACGGCGGGGCGGCCATCGGCATGGTCGGGCAGGGCGGCCAGGTCTATGCGCGCGCGGAAAACCAGCGGGGCAGGTTGCTGGTGCAATGGGGAACGGCGCGCAAGGAGCGTTGCGAGTTGCCCTACGACCTGGCCGGTGTGTCTCGCGACCAGGCGCTGATCCGCCTGCGCGGCACCTGCCGGGCAGCCACCACCGACTCCAACCTGGAGAACGCCAGATGAACCGCACGCTTCCCCTGCTGCCCGCGCTGGCCCTCGGCGTGTTGCTAGGGCTTCCCGCCAGTGGCCAGGCGACTTGCTACCGGGTCACCTCGGTAGGCAGCGAGACGACCACCTCGAACACCCAGATCCGCCCAGGCGAAGGTACCGCCGGCAGCTGGACCGGCGCCTGCGACACCTGCAATGGCTCGCTCGGCCTGCCCAGCGTGGTCAACGTCAGCGACGAGAGTTTCCAGCCCTATCCGACGCTCATCGCCAGCGCGGTGGCGCCGCTGACCCAGTACGGCGCCACCGGCGGCTACGACCCCGAACGGGTGTTCTTCCGCTGTAGCGCCGGGGACGCCGTCTACGAGATGTTTTCTACCAACGGCGACGATCTCTATAGCGGCTACTACACCGGCGCCGACACGGTGGGCAACGACATCGGCCTGCAGGATGCCTACCGGACCGCCTGGCCCAACGTGCTGCTGCGCCTGACCAACGTCGAGACGGGGGAAACCATCACGCCGATCTGGAAGGAGCGCCAGCTCTCCGGGCTGGACATCGACTCGCGCGGCTTCCAGCTGGTCAAGGCGAAGAACCTCGCAGCGGTACGCGCCGAGCTGTACAGCGCGCCGCTGGAGGCGATCCGCTACTACTCGCCGACGATCCTCTCGCAGCCCTATTCCTACACCCAGCCGGCGGCCTACATCGCCATCAAGGGGCCGGGCCTGACCGCGCCGACCGTCGGCCAGGCGCACGTGGGCGGCAACTGGGGCGGCTGGTACAGCAACTGGCCGGGTGCCATCGGGCTGTACCGCTACGTGACCCTGAAACGCTATCCCACCTGCGCGGTGATGACGGTCACCCCGCACGTGCAGTTCCCGTCCATCACCCTGGCCGAGATCGATAGCGGCGGCGTGCGCGAGGCGCCCTTCGAACTCACCTTCAAGTGCCAGAGCGGCATGACCAACGGCACCGGGGCCGGCGCCACGGCGCTGGGCATCCGCGTGTCCAGCGGGGCCCTGGCGGCCAGCCCGGCGCTGGGCCTGGTCAACGCCAGTGGCGGACTGTCCTACCTGCTCTCCGACCGTTACGGGGAGCCGGGCATTGCCCGTGGGGTCGGCATCCGCATCTACCGCGACGGCACGCCGATGACGCTCCTGGCCAACGAGAACTCCGCCGGCGGCAGCAACGCCGAGGCCACCGGCTGGTACCCCGCCATCGGTGGCGCGACCCAGGCCAACGGCGGTAGCGGCGGCATCGACCTGTACCGCGAAACCTTCCGCGCGCGCCTGGAGAAACTCGCGCTCGGCAGCCAGCCCGGCGTCACGGCGGGGCGAGTCGAGGCCACGGCGCAGGTGGTTATCCGTGTCCAGTAGGCGCGCGCTCGCGCTGCTGGCCATGCTTTGCCTCGCGCCGACGAGCGAGGCCGGAGTGACCGCGGAGCGCACCCGCCTGGTGTTCGTGGAGGGCCAGCGCGAGGCCTCGTTGCTGCTGGTCAACCAGAATCCCTACCCGGTGCTGGTGCAGGCGTGGGTCGATGACGGTGCCCTCGACGGCGAACCGGATACCGCGCTGGCTCCGTTCCTGCCGCTGCCGCCCGTATTCCGCCTGGAGCCGGGACGCCAGCGCAGCCTGCGCCTGCTGGCTACCGGCCAGGCCCAGGCACGGGATCGCGAATCGCTGTACTGGCTGAACATCTACGAGATCCCCCCGCAAGCCACCGCCGAGGCCGCTGGCCGGCCCCGGCTCACGGTCACCCTGCGAACCCAGATGAAGGTGCTGTACCGCCCGCACGGCCTGCATCCGCACGCCGAGGACGCGGCCGCCGAACTGGGCTTCGCGCTGCGCGACGAGACCCTGCGGGTGGACAACCCGACGCCGTACTTCGTGTCCCTGGCGGGGCTGGCGCTGGAGATAGGGGAGACGCGCCTGGAACTGCCCGGAACGCTGCTGGCTCCGCGCTCGCAACGACGCCTCGGCTTGCCGCGGCGGGTGGACGGCGGGACGCGCGGCGAGGTAGCGTTCGACTGGATCGACGACAACGGCGTCAGCCGCCAGGAAAGGAAAGCTCTACAGTGAACAGTTCCCCACAGGCTCGCCAGCACGAGCACCCACCGGCCGTTGCCGCCTCCCTGGCCGGCGACCTGCGCCTCGCCCGGCGTTTCCAGGCCGCCCTGGCGCGCGGTCGGGTGCGCCTGGACTGGCAGGCCGTACGGCATGCCGGGCATCCGGAATGGGAGCCGCTCTACCGGGAAACCCTGCTCAGGGTCACGGCCGCCAGCGGCGAGCCGCCGTTGCCGACCCAGGAACTGATCCTGGCGCTGGAGCGGCTCGGCCTGATACGCCTGCTCGATCGCTGCGTGCTGGGCACGGTCCTCGACCGGCTGAACGCCGAGCCTACCTTGCGCCTGGCCTGCAACCTGTCGCGCCAGAGCGCGGCGATGGATGCCTGGTGGGAAGCGGTCTGCCGATGGCTGGCCGCCCGTCCGCAGGTGGCACGGAGGCTGACGCTGGAGCTGACCGAGACCGCCGTGGGCGAGAGAGTCGCGACCCGGGAGTTCATCCGACGCCTGCGCGAACATGGCGTGCGCATCGCGATAGACGACTTCGGCGCGGCGCACAACAACCTGGACTTCGTTCTCGATGCCCGTCCCGATGTGATCAAGATCGATTGCCGGTATACCCGCGAAGCACGTCGCTCGGCGAAGGGCGCCGAAGTGCTGCGCCATCTGCTGGCCCTGTGCCGCGAACTGGCGCCCTGCGTGGTCCTGGAAGGTCTCGAGGAGGACGATGCGTTCGCCCGGCTGCCGACCGGGGACGTCTATCTCCAGGGCAACGCGATCGCGCCGCCGATGCGGGTCGAACCGCCGCTGTCCGTACGCCGGCCGAAGAGCCGGGCGCGGATCGAGGCGCTGGCGAGCCGCCAGGGGTGACCGGGGAGGGCGCCCGGCCTGGCACGGTCGGCGAAAAATCTGAACGGTCGGCCGGCGGCGCCGTCACAGCAGCGACGATGCCGAGGTGCGTTGTGCCGAAGTCCCGGCATTTTTTCCCTGTCACGCCAACGGAGTCGACCATGAACAGAGCAATCAGCCTTCCCCTCAAGGGAGCCGCCTGGCTCCTGCTGGTCCTGGCCCTGCCTTTCGCCAACGCCCAGGACATGAACAAGACCGCGCCACAGACCTTCGTCAGCGAGGCCTCGGCGGCCGGCGTAGCGGAAATCGAAGCCGGCAAGATGGCGCTGGAAAAGAGCACCGCCGCCGATGTGAAGGTATTCGCCAAGCAGATGATCGACGACCACGGCAAGGTCAACGCCGAACTGCGCAGCCTGGCCGAGCGTAAGAAACTGGAGGTCGAAGACGACGCCAGCCTGACCGACAAGGCCAAGGCGACCCTGCTCGACCTGCGCGACGCCTCCTTCGACCCGGCCTACGCCAATAACCAGGTGGCGGCTCACGAAAAAGCCGTGGAACTGTTCACCCAGGCCGCGGACAACCTGACCGACCCGGAACTGCAGGCATTCGCCAAGACCCATCTGCCGGCCCTGAAGCATCACCTGGAGATGGCCCGCGCGCTGGCCAAGGCGCACCCATCCAAGTAACGCCCCCGCGGGCGGAGCCTGGCCAGGCATGAGTTTCAGCCTGTGGTTGCTGGTACTGGGCTGCATCCTGCTGACGCTCGGCCTGGCCTCGGCCTACCTGCGCCTGCTGCCGGTCAGCACGTCGTTCATCTACCTGCTGTTCGGCCTGGCCATCGGCCCGGCCGGGCTGCACGCCTGGCGCAGCGGCCTGGCGGACATCAGCGGCTGGTTCGAACACCTCAGCGAGGCGGCGTTGCTGATCTCGCTGTTCATCGGCGGCCTCAAGCTGCGCCTGCCGTTGCGCTCGCCGGCCTGGACCGCTGCCTGGCTGCTGGCCGGACCAGTCCTGCTCGGCTGTATCCTCGGCCTTACCCTGGGCGCGCATTTCCTGTTCGGCCTGGACTGGGGGCTGGCCTTGCTGGTCGCGGCGATCCTCGCGCCCACCGATCCGGTGCTGGCCAGCGACATCCAGGTCAACCACGCCGGCGACGACGACCGCCTGCGCTACGCCGTATCCGGCGAGGCGGGACTCAACGACGGCATCGCCTTTCCCTTCGTCATCGCCGCCCTGCTGCTGATCGGTCAGGGCGGCGGCCTGCCCGGGGAGGTCGACCGCAGCGGCCTGGACTGGCTGCTGCGCGACGTGCTCTGGGCGATTCCGCTCGGCCTGCTGGTGGGCTATTGCCTGGGCCATGGTCTCGGCCGCCTGGCCATCCACCTGCGGGCGCGGCACACCGACACCTCGGTGTCGGCCAACGACTTCCTCGCCCTGGCGCTGATCGCGCTGTCCTATGTCGGCGCCGACGCACTGGGCGGCTGGGGCTTCCTCGCCAGCTTCGCCGCCGGGATCGGCCTGCGCCACGCCGAGGTGGCGACGCTGGGGCGCGCCTCGGCACCGGCCGAGGCGCAGGCGGCCGCCGCCGACGTGCGCGAGGCAGGGCAGGCCAGCGGCGCCATCGAGTACGGCGCCGACCGCAGCGAACACCCGAAGGTGGCGGCCGGCGCGGTGATGCTCGACGTGCTCTCCTTCGGCAACCTGCTGGAGCGCTCGCTGGAAGTGCTGCTGGTGACCCTGCTCGGCGCCATGCTCTACCAGCACTGGGACTGGCGCGCGCTGCCGCTGGCGCTGCTGCTGTTCTGCGTGTGCCGGCCGGCGATGGTCTGGCTGCTGGTCGGCCGGCGGCTGATGCACCCGGCGCAGCGGCGCCTGCTCGGCTGGTTCGGCATCCGCGGCATCGGCAGCCTGTACTACCTCAGCTACGCGCTGAACCAGGGGCTGCCTACGGCGCTCGCGCATACCGCCAGCGACCTGGTGCTGAGCCTCGTCGCCCTGAGCATCTGCGTGCACGGCCTGAGCATCCAGCCGCTGCTGATGCGCCACGCGCGCAGCGTCAGTCGCCGCGATCGGGAATGATCGAGATCTTGCCGTTCTTCTCGAGGATGGCGAAGCGGATCTGCTCCATGCGTTCCAGGCCCTGGGTCTCGCGGGCGGCCAGGAGAATGTCTTCCTCGCGCAGGCGGGCCTCGGCCAGGCGTGCGTGCAATGGCCTGCCGTACTCGACGATGAGCGTCGGCGAGCCCTCGATCAGGGTGTCGAGCTTCGGATGGCGCAGCTTGAGCAGGGACAGACCGACGTCGATGACGATCAGGGTGACGATCACCAGTACCGCGTTGACCAGCGAGAAGTCGTCGCCCAGCAGCGCCTGCTGGGTGGCTTCGCCGATGATCATCAGCAGCAGCAGGTCGAAGGTGGTGATGTCGGTCAGTGAACGCCGCCCGGCGATGCGGAAGAGTACCAGCAGGACCAGGTAGAGCGCGGCGGCTCGCAGTACGGAATCCATCGTGCGCCTCCTCGGAACGGATGACTCAGGGGTAGATGAACTGGTCGAAGGCCAGGCTCTCGCCGGCGAACTCCAGTCGACTGGCGACTTCGCCGAGCTGGTTCGGCAACAACGTCAGGAACAGGCTCAGGCGACCGTCTTCGTCGAGCCTTCCCTCCAGTTCCAGGCCACCCCGCCAGCTGTGACTGCGCAGCGGTTGCGGTTGCAGGCTCTGGATGCTGTGCGCCTGTAGCAGTCCGCCGCCCAGGCGCACGCCAACTTCGGTGCCCGGCGCGCCGCGCAGATCGATGCGCAGGCGGCTGGCGGCGCCGCTGCGTTCGAAACGCTCGTAGGCCAGGGTCAGCCTGCCGCTGTCGCTGACCAGCGTCCGCGAACTCAGAGGCCCGCCGGCGAACACCCCGGTCAGCGCCAGGAGGATCACCCCGAGCAGGACCCACAGGCCCGCCCGTTCGAAACGCCAGGCGCGGCGCTGGCTTTCCAGGCGCTCCGGGATCGGATACTCGCGCTGGTCGAACGCATCGTCTGCGGTGTCTTCTGGGGCAGGGCGCATGGCTGGCTCCTTCGCTCGCGGTCTCTCAGGCTGGACCCCGGTCGACGTGGTTGGTGCCGGCGGGCTTACCAGCGGTCCGCGCGGGTCGGGCAATCTGCACGATGAACAGGCGCCTTCCGGGCACTCTGCTGATCGCACTTTGCGATCAGTCCGCGCCCAATCGCCGTGGTCACGCTGCTCCGGCGCAAGCGGGGCGGACGGCGCGAACCTTGCAGCGAAGCCTTCCTGACAATCCGACAGGGAGAACCATGGTGAACGGAGAAAACAAGATCGTCCTGGTCCTCGAAGAACACGCCGACCAGCTCTGGCGGATCGAGGAATTCCTCCTCGATCGAGGCTACGCGGTGCTCAGCGCGGCGAGTCGCGACGAAGCCCTCGACCACCTGGCCTCGGACGCGGTGATCGACCTGTTCCTGCTCAGCGAGCAGCTCGAAGGTCCTCTGAGCGGCAGCATGCTCATCGAAACCAGCCTGCCGGTGCGCCCGCGGATGCGGGTGATCCTGCTCAGCGACAGCGCTCGCGTCGGCATCGACCCGGCGGCACCCTATCCGGTGCTGCTCAAACCGGTGACCCTGGAGGAACTGGGGAAAGCCATCGACATGGTCCTGCACAGCGCGCCGGTCTGCCCCGGCGTCTGAGCACCGAGGAGCCCACCATGCCCAGCAGCAAGCCGCTCGCCGAGTACGCCCGCAAGCGCGATTTCCGCCAGACCCCGGAGCCCAGCGGCCGCAAGCCTCGCAAGGACAGCACCGGGCTGCTCCGCTATTGCGTCCAGAAGCACGACGCCAGCCGCCTGCACTACGACTTCCGCCTGGAGCTGGATGGCACCCTGAAGAGCTGGGCGGTGCCCAAGGGGCCGTGCCTCGACCCGGCGGTGAAGCGGCTCGCGGTGCAGGTTGAGGACCATCCGCTGGACTATGCCGATTTCGAAGGCAGCATCCCCCAGGGGCACTACGGCGCCGGCGATGTCATCGTCTGGGACCGAGGCGCCTGGACGCCTCTGGACGATCCGCGCGAGGGCCTGGAAAAGGGCCATCTCAGCTTCGCCCTGGATGGCGAGAAACTCTCCGGGCGTTGGCACCTGATCCGCACCAACCTGCGCGGCAAGCAGCCCCAGTGGTTCCTGGTCAAGGCCAAGGACGGCGAGGCGCGCAGCCTGGATCGCTTCGACGTGCTGAAGGAGCGTCCCGACAGCGTGCTCAGCGAGCGTACGCTGCTGCCCCGCCATGGCGAAGCCGCCACGCCCGCGGCCAGGCCGGCGCGACGCGGCAAGAGCGGGGGGAAGACGCCGATGCCCGAGTGGATCGCCCCCGAGCTGGCCAGCCTGGTCGAGCAGCCTCCGCGAGGGGAGTGGGCCTACGAACTCAAGCTGGACGGCTATCGGCTGATGAGCCGCATCGAAGACGGCCACGTGCGCCTGCTGACCCGCAACGGCCATGACTGGACCGAACGCCTGCCGCACCTGGAGAAGGCCTTGGCCGGGCTCGGTCTGCAGCGCAGTTGGCTGGACGGCGAACTGGTCGTCCTCGACGAGGAGGGTCGACCGGACTTCCAGGCCCTGCAGAACGCCTTCGAGGAAGGTCGCGGCGAGAACATCCTGTACGTCCTCTTCGACCTGCCGTACCACGAAGGCGAGGATCTGCGCGATGTCGCCCTGGAGGAGCGCCGCGCGCGCCTGGAGGCGCTGCTGGAAGGGCGAGACGAAGACCCGCTGCGGTTCTCCGCGACGCTCGCGGAAGACCCCCGCGACCTGCTGGCCAGCGCCTGCAAGCTCGGTCTCGAAGGCGTGATCGGCAAGCGTCTGGGCAGCGCCTACCGTTCGCGCCGCAGCAACGACTGGATCAAGCTGAAGTGCCAGTTGCGCCAGGAGTTCGTGATCGTCGGCTATACCGAGCCGAAGGGCTCTCGCCGGCATATCGGCGCCTTGCTGCTCGGCCTCTACAGCCCTGACGAGGAGCGCCGGCTGCGCTATGCCGGCAAGGTCGGCAGCGGCTTCACCGCGGCCAGCCTGAAGAAGGTCCGTGAGCGCCTGGAACCCCTCGCGGTCCGTTCCAGCCCATTGGCGAAGGTGCCGCCGGCGCGCGAGACCGGGTCGGTGCAGTGGGTGCGCCCGCAACAGCTGTGCGAGGTTTCCTATGCGCAGATGACCCGTGGCGGGATCATCCGCCAGGCAGTGTTCCACGGCTTGCGCGAAGACAAGCCGGCGCGTGAGGTGACCGGCGAGCGTCCCGCCGGCCCGCCGCCGCTGCGCGGCGCGCGCAAGGCCGGCGCCGGTGCGTCGCGGGCGGCCACCGCCGGCGTGCGCATCAGCCATCCGCAGCGGCTGATCGACCCGTCGATCCAGGCCAGCAAGCTGGAACTCGCCGAGTTCCATGCGCGCTACGCCGACCTGCTCCTGCGCGACCTGCGCGAGCGCCCGGTGTCGCTGGTGCGCGGCCCCGACGGAATCGGCGGCGAACTGTTCTTCCAGAAGCACGCGGCGCGCCTGAAGATCCCCGGCATCGTCCAGCTCGACCCGGCGCTCGATCCCGGTCATCCGCCGCTGTTGCAGATCCGCAGCGCCGAGGCGCTGGTCGGCGCGGTGCAGATGGGCAGCATCGAATTCCATACCTGGAACGCCAGCCTGGCCAACCTGGAGCGGCCCGACCGTTTCGTCCTCGACCTCGACCCGGACCCGGCGCTGCCGTGGAAGCGCATGCTCGAAGCGACCCAGCTGAGCCTGACGTTGCTCGACGAGCTGGGCCTGCGCGCCTTCCTCAAGACCAGCGGCGGCAAGGGCATGCACCTGCTGGTGCCGCTGGAGCGCCGGCATGGCTGGGACGAGGTCAAGGATTTCGCCCAGGCCATCTCCCAGCACTTGGCGCGCCTGATGCCGGAGCGTTTCTCGGCGGTTTCCGGGCCGCGCAACCGGGTCGGCAAGATCTTCGTCGACTACCTGCGCAACAGCCGCGGCGCCAGCACCGTGGCCGCCTACTCGGTGCGCGCCCGCGAAGGGTTGCCGGTGTCGGTACCGGTGTTCCGCGAGGAACTCGACTCGCTGCAGGGCGCCAACCAATGGAACCTGCGCAGTCTGCCGCAGCGCCTCGACGAACTCGCCGGCGACGATCCCTGGGCCGACTACGCCGGCACCCGCCAGCGCATCAGCGCGGCCATGCGGCGCCAGCTCGGGCGCGGCTGACCGTCCGCGAAAAAGGCGGAACTCCCCCGGCGCACAGGGCCTCCACCGTGCAACGAGATGCCGAGGAGGCCCCCGATGGATACCGCCTACCTGATCCTCGCGCTGCTGGTCCTGTTGCTCCTGGTGGATGCCTGGGCCATCAACAGCGTGCTCCGCAGCGACAGCTCCGCCAGTCGCAAGCTCGGCTGGTCGCTGCTGATCCTGCTCCTGCCCGTGCTCGGCCTGGTCCTCTGGGGCTGGACCGGCCCCCGTGGCTTGCGCCCGGTGACCTCGCCGGAACACAGCAAGTGAACCCCACTGGAGATTGCCCATGAACAGCGAAACCTGTGCCTGTCCCAAATGCACCTGCCAGCCCGGCGCCGATGCCGTCGAACGCGACGGCCAGCACTATTGCTGCGCGGCCTGCGCCGGCGGCCACCCCCAGGGCGAGCCGTGTCGCGACGCCGATTGCCCCTGTGGCGGCACTACCCGGCCCCAGGTGGCGGAGGATCGCCAGCTGGACGACGCGTTGAAGGAGACCTTTCCCGCCAGCGACCCGATCTCGCCCTGAGGAGCGTGCCATGCCCGACCTGCAACTCGCGGACGAGGCCTCTCGTCTGGTGACCTACCTGCGTAGCGCCGACCTCAGCCTGATCACTGCGGAATCCTGTACTGCCGGGCAGATCAGCGCCGAACTGTCGGCGGTGGCCGGCAGCGGCAAGGTGATGGAAGGCGGCTTCGTCGTCTATTCGCCGGCGGCCAAGCTTGCCCTGCTGGGGCTCGACCCGAACTGGCTGGAGCGTTTCAACCTGACCAGCGTGGAGGTCGCCGAGGCCATGGCCAGGGCGGCCCTGCAACGCAGTCCGGCGAGCGCCGCGCTGGCGGTCACGGGGTTGCTCGGCAGTGAAGCGAAGGACGGCATCCCGCCCGGTACCGTGTGCTTCGCCTGGGCCTTCCGGTTGCCCGCCGGCCTCGCCCTGTTCTCGCGCCGCGAGCGCTTCCACGGCGACCCCGCGCGGATGCGCCGGGAAGCCACCCGCTGGGCGCTGCGGCGCCTGCCCGAATTCCATCAACGCGCCTTGCGCGGCGAACGCGCCTGAGGCGTCCGACAGAGAGGAAACCACCATGAGCGAACAGCGACAGACCCTGCCTGCGCAGCACCAGGACCAACGTCCCGGCCACGAAAGCGAGATGCAGCCGAAGCCGGAGTTCGTTTCCGCCGATTACCGTCCGGCGGCCAAGCTGGAGGGTAAGGTGGCCCTGGTCACCGGCGGCGACAGTGGTATCGGCCGCGCGGTGGCGGTGGCTTTCGCCCGCGAGAAGGCGGATGTGGTGCTGGTCTACCTGGATGAGAACGAAGACGCGGCGAAGACCCGCGAGATCATCGAGTCGCTCGGCCGCCAGTGCCTGGCGTTCGCCGGCGACGTCGCCGACGCCGGCTTCTGCCGCCAGGTGGTGGACACGCTAAGGCAGAAATGGGGGCGCCTCGACGTGCTGGTCAACAACGCCGGCGAGCAGCATCCGCAGGCGCGCCTGGAGGACATCAGCGAAGAGCAGTGGGAGAAGACCTTCCGCACCAACATCTTCGGCATGTTCCAGTTGACCAAGGCGGCCCTGCCGCTGATGGGCAAGGGCGGGGCGATCATCAACACCACCTCGATCACTGCCTACAAGGGCAACCCCCAGCTGATCGACTACTCCTCGACCAAGGGCGCGATCATCTCGTTCACCCGGTCGCTGTCGATGAACCTGGTCAACCGCGGCATCCGCGTCAACGCCGTGGCCCCGGGCCCGATCTGGACGCCGCTGATCCCGTCCACCTTCAGCGCCGAGAAGGTCGCCCACTTCGGCGCGGATACGCCGATGGGCCGGCCCGGCCAGCCGGAAGAGCTGGCCGCCAGCTACGTCTACCTGGCCTGTAACGACTCGTCCTACGTCAGCGGCCAGGTGCTGCACGTCAACGGCGGTACGGTAGTCAACGGCTGAGGCGCCCCGGCGGCCGCGTTCACTCGCGTGCCGCCGCCGGCAGCAGGGGGTAGACCCGCACCGCGCTCAGACGCTGCGGGAACAGCAGGGGATAGCAGAGTTGCAGGCGAACGTGCGCCTCGCTGGTGCTGAGGGTTGGCGCGAAAGTGGTGAGCACGGTCCGGCCGGGTTGTCCGGCGTCTGAGAAATGAACCATGAAAGCCTGCATCGGAGCGCTCCTGCCGGGATACGGGAAAGGTCACTGCTCAGTGAAGCTGCGCTCCAGCTCTCGCGCCAGTCCGCACACCGACCGTTGGCAACGGCATTCCTCCCGACTGACGCCGGCGCCCGGCGGTTCCGTCGTGCGGACAGGCGGGCCGCCGGCGAAAAAGAATGAACCATCGCGGCCGCCGCGACTCCGCTTCTAGGTAGCCGGAACGGCCGGCCGCGACGCAGACAAGGAGCATGCCGATGAAACGCGACTGGGGGTTGATCAGGGATCTGCTGGAGCATCTGGAAAGCCTTGGCTTCGGCCAGCACTGGGAAGCACGCGAGCTACCCGGTCATTGCCGCGAGGCGGTGGCCTACCACTTGCAGTTGCTCAACCAGGCGCAACTGCTCTGCGGCAGCGTCCAGCATTCCTGGACCGGCCAGGAGCAATGGGTGGTCCACCACCTGACCCTGGCCGGCCACGACCTGCTCGACCGCCTGCGCCAGGAAAGCGCGGCGGCCGCCGTGCCGGTACGCAAGAGCGCCTGAGAAAACCCCGCAAGCACCGGCCTGCAGCGGCGGGCCGGAAGGAAGCCCGGCGATGCCCGACAGCCAAGACCAGACCCCAAGTGCGGTCCAGACCCTGAAAGCCAGCATCCTCGCCAAACTGCGCTACAGCGTCGGCCGCGACCCATCCACCGCGTGCCCGCACGACTGGTTCGAAGCGGTGGCCCTGGCGGTGCGCGACCACATCATCGACCACTGGGAGGAGGCCACCCCGCAAGGTGAAGCGCCCGCGCGCAAGCGGGTCTACTACCTGTCCCTGGAGTTCCTCATCGGTCGCCTGTTGCTGGACAACCTCGGCAACCTCGGGCTGCTCGAGGAAACCCGCCAGGCCCTTGCCGAGCTGGGCGTCGACCTGCAGCGGATCGTTGCCCTGGAGCCGGACGCGGCGCTCGGCAACGGCGGCCTCGGACGCCTGGCGGCATGCTTCATGGAAAGCATGGCCAGCCTCGACATTCCCGCGCATGGCTATGGCATCCGCTACGAGCATGGCCTGTTCCGCCAGGTGCTGACCGACGGCTGGCAGCAGGAGCAGACCGAGACCTGGCTGGATTTCGGCAATCCCTGGGAGTTCGAACGACCCGAGGTCAGCTACTACATCGACTTCGGCGGCAGCGTGCAGGTCGACAGCGAGCACAGTGGCCGAGCCATCTGGCGGCCGGACGAGCGGATCCGGGCGATCGCCTACGACACGCCGATCGTCGGCTGGCGGCGTGCCAGCGTCAATACCCTGCGCCTGTGGCGCGCTCGCGCCGAGGAAGACCTGCAACTGGACCGTTTCAACGCCGGCGACCATATCGGCGCGGTGGTCGACGTGGTCAAGGCGGAGAGCATCTCGCGGGTGCTGTATCCGGCAGACAGCACCGAGGCCGGTCAGGAACTGCGCCTGCGCCAGGAGTACTTCTTCGTCTCAGCCTCGCTGCAGGACCTGCTCGACCGCCACCTGCGCCATCATCACGACCTGCGTAGCCTGCCGGAACAGGTGGCGATCCAGCTCAACGACACCCACCCGGCGATCGCCGTCGCCGAGCTGATGCGGCAACTGGTGGACGTGCACCAACTGGCCTGGCCGGACGCCTGGGCGCTGAGCGTGGCGACCTTGTCCTACACCAACCACACGCTGCTCCCGGAAGCCCTGGAATCCTGGCCGGTGGCGCTGATGGAGCGCCTGTTGCCGCGCCACATGCAGATCATCTACCTGATCAATGCCTTCCATATAGACGCGCTGCGTGCCCAGGACATCCACGACTTCGACCTGTTGCGTTCGGTCAGCCTGATCGAGGAGGGCCACGGCCGACGGGTGCGCATGGGCAACCTGGCGTTCCTCGGTTCGCACCAGATCAACGGGGTATCGGCATTGCACACCGAGCTGATGCGCGAAACCGTGTTCCATGACCTGCATCGCCTCTATCCGCAGCGCATCAGCAACAAGACCAACGGCGTGTCGTTCCGCCGCTGGCTGTTCCAGGCCAACCCGGGGTTGACCGAGCTGCTGGTGGAGACCCTCGGCGCCGACCTGCTGGACACCCCGGAACGGCGCCTGCCGGACCTCGAGGAGCACGTCGAGGACGCCAGGCTGCGGGCGCGCTTCGCCGAGCAGCGTCGGCAGAACAAGACCGCCCTGGCGCGCCTGGTGCTGGACAGCCTCGGCGTGGCGATCGAACCGGAAGCGCTGTTCGATGTGCATATCAAGCGTATCCACGAATACAAGCGGCAGTTGCTCAACCTGCTGCACACCGTGGCGCTGTACCAGGAGATCCGCAACGACCCGACCGCCGACCGCGTGCCGCGGGTGAAGATCTTCGCCGGCAAGGCTGCCGCCAGCTACCACCAGGCCAAGCTGATCATCAAGCTGGCCAACGACATCGCCCGCACCATCAACGACGACCCCACCGTGCGCGGCCTGCTCAAGCTGGTGTTCCTGCCCAACTACAACGTCAGCCTGGCCGAGGCGATCATTCCCGCGGCGGACCTCTCCGAGCAGATTTCCACCGCCGGGCTCGAGGCCTCCGGGACCAGCAACATGAAGTTCGCCCTCAACGGCGCGCTGACCATCGGCACCCTGGACGGCGCCAATGTCGAGATGAGCCAGCGGATCGGCCTGGAACACATGTTCATCTTCGGCCTCAGCGCCCAGCAGGTGGAGCAGCGCCGGCAGGCCGGGGAGCTGGAGATGGGCGGGGTGATCGCGGCCTCGCCGCGGCTGGAGGAAGCCCTGGAGGCGATCCGCAGCGGGCTGTTCTCGGCCGACGACCGCAGCCGCTACGAAGGGCTGGTGGACGGCCTGGTGCACGACGATCGCTTCATGCTCTGCGCCGACTTCGAGGCCTACTGGCATGCGCAGTGCCGGGTCGAGGAAGTCTGGCGCGAGCCCGATCGCTGGTGGCGCTCGGCGTTGCTCAACGTGGCGCGGATCGGCTGGTTCAGCGCCGACCGGACGATCAGCGAATACGCCCGGGATATCTGGAAGCTATGAAGGGCCTTACCAGAAGCCGGCCGGGTGACGGCGTTCGGGGCCCTCCAGGCGAAGGTCGAAGGCGCGGCGGAAGAATACCGCCAGCTCGCTGTCCAGCACCATCGGGTTGATCGACGCCAGCTCGGCCGGCAGGCTGTGCCATTCCTGGGCCCCGGCCAGGTACTGGCGATGGATGACCCGCTCGCCGGGAATCGCCAGCAGGCTGTAGTGGCTTTTCTCGCCTCCCGGCTCGCCGACTTCCAGGCGCAGGCGAGGATGGCCGTCCTCGTCGAGGTCGAGGTCCACGTTGCAGTCCAGGCCGTAGCTGCGCGCCTCTTCGCAGGAGTCGACGAAAAGCGGTTTCGCCACCTGTTCGACGAGAGAAATGAAATAGTGCTGGAATCGCACTTCGTCACTGTTTTCCATGGCGAGTTCCATTTGTTTTAAAGTTCGACGATTAATTATTGAATGGGTCTATCGGAATGTCAGGGGTTGCAATAGAAAAGAATAATTAAGTGCCTCCGCCTGGGCATTCTTCGGTATTCGCTCCATGATATTCGGGGTAGGGTTCCTGATCGCTGTCTCCCGGTTCGAAATTCCATTCATGGCAATCGCGATCGGGTTCTTCGTTGCTTACCACGGGATCGCTGTAGGCCGGATGCTCGTAGGGTTTCATGGTGCTCCTCCGAGATGTGCGGGCTTTCATCTGACGCAATTCGGGGATTCCTGTCAATGCTGGCAATGGAATAAGGCAAGGATCTTTGAACCCTATGGATTGCGCTCGAAACATGCTGGCAAAGCGCTTCGCTTTCATTCGCTGAAAATAATCTGAACCACTGGCGAAACACCCTCTCAGAGTTAGGGCATGCGCAACGCATGCGTCCATGAAATCTGTTCTGAAGAGATTATTCGGAGGAAATAGAAATGGCACAGCATCAAGGTGGTAAAGGCAACTTCGCGGAAGACCCGAAACGTGCTTCGGAGGCCGGCAAGAAGGGCGGCCAGGCCAGCGGCGGCAACTTCAAGAACGATCCGCAGCGGGCCTCCGAGGCTGGCAAGAAAGGTGGCCAGCGCAGCCACGGCGGGAACTGATAACCGCGCAGTGAAGTGAATGGGGCGGAGCAGGGAGGCATCCGCCCCATTTTCATGCCCAGGATGAGGAGAGGAAACCGATGAGCGAGCAGAACAACGAGCAGCGCAGCCAGGCGGCCGGCACCGACACCGTCGACCGTGGCAACAGCAACGCCAAGCTGGAACAGCTGGAGGCCTATCGCGAGGACGCCACCGGAGAGGCCCTGAGCACCAATACCGGCACCCGCATCGCAGATAACCAGAACACCCTGAAGGCCGGCGAGCGCGGACCGTCGTTGCTCGAAGACTTCATCATGCGCGAGAAGATCACCCACTTCGACCACGAGCGCATTCCCGAGCGCGTGGTCCACGCTCGTGGCTCGGCGGCGCATGGCTACTTCGAGGCCTACGAGGACCTCAGCGACCTGACCAAGGCCGGCTTCCTCGCCGAGGCGGGCAAGCGTACCCCGGTCTTCGTGCGTTTCTCCACCGTGCAGGGGCCGCGCGGGTCCGCGGATACGGTGCGTGACGTACGCGGCTTCGCCGTGAAGTTCTATACCGACGAAGGCAACTTCGACCTGGTCGGCAACAACATGCCGGTGTTCTTCATCCAGGATGCGATCAAGTTCCCCGACTTCGTCCATGCGGTGAAACCCGAACCGCACAACGAGATTCCCACCGGAGCGTCTGCCCACGACACCTTCTGGGACTTCGTTTCGCTGACCCCGGAGTCGGCGCACATGGTCATGTGGCTGATGTCCGATCGCGCCATTCCGATCGCCTACCGCAACATGCAGGGCTTCGGCGTGCACACCTTCCGCCTGGTCAACGCGGCCGGCGAGAGCGTGCTGGTCAAGTTCCACTGGCGACCGAAGTCCGGGACCTGCTCGCTGGTCTGGGACGAGGCGCAGAAGCTCGCCGGCAAGGACCCCGACTTCAACCGGCGGACCCTCTGGGAGGACATCGAGAAGGGCGACTATCCCGAATGGGAGCTGGGCCTGCAGGTGATCCCGGAGAACCAGCAGGACAGCTTCGACTTCGACCTGCTCGACCCCACCAAGCTGGTGCCCGAGGAGTTGGTGCCGGTAAGGGTGGTGGGGCGGATGGTACTCAACCGCAACCCCGACAATTTCTTCGCCGAGACCGAACAGGTGGCGTTCCACGTCGGCCACGTGGTCCCCGGAATCGACTTCACCAACGACCCGCTGTTGCAGGGTCGGCTGTTCTCCTATACCGACACCCAACTGCTGCGCCTGAGCGGGCCGAACTTCAACGAAATCCCGATCAACCGCCCGCTGTGTCCGTTCCACAACAACCAGCGCGACGCGCCGCACCGGCAGACCATCAACCGCGGCCGGGCTTCCTATGAACCGAACTCGATCGACGGCGGCTGGCCGAAGGAAACCCCGCCGGCGGCGCGCAACGGCGGCTTCTCCACCTACCACGAGCCGGTCAGCGGCAGCAAGCTGCGCAAGCGCGCCGACTCCTTCGCCGATCATTTCAGCCAGGCCGCATTGTTCTGGCACAGCATGAGCGAGGCCGAGCAGGCGCATATCGTCGCCGCCTACAGCTTCGAACTGTCCAAGGTCGAGCGGCAATCGATCCGTGAGCGCGAAGTCAACCAGATACTCCTCAACATCGATCCGCAACTGGCCGCCAGGGTCGCGGCGAACGTCGGTGTGCAGCTCGCCGCGCCGGCCAACCCGGCACCGCAGCCGAAGCCGTCGCCGGCGCTGAGCCAGATGAACCTGCTGTCCGGCGACATCCGTTCGCGCAAGGTGGCGATCCTGATCGCCGACGGCGTCGCCGAGAGCGACGTCAGCGACCTGCGCGACGCGCTCCGCCAGGAGGGCGCGGACGCCAAGCTGATCGCGCCCAGCGCTTCGCCGGTGCAGGCTGAAAACGGCGCCGAACTGAGCCCTGAGGGAACCTGGGACGGCCTGCCGTCGGTAGCCTTCGACGCGGTCTTCGTGCCTGGCGGCGCGGCCAGCAGCCAGGCCATCGGCGCTGACGGGCGCGGCCTGCACTACCTGCTGGAAGCCTACAAGCACCTGAAGCCAGTGGCCTTCGCCGGCGATGCCCAGGCGCTGGCCAGCCAGCTTTCGTTGCCTGGCGACCCCGGCGTGGTGCTCGGCGCCACGGCCACCGATGTCTTCCCCGGCCTGCGCCAGGCATTGATGCAGCACCGGATCTGGCAGCGCGAGGCGGCGACCAAGGCGATCCCCGCCTGAGGAGCGCCGCTGGCGAATCCGATCGCACCTTCCCGTCGTCTCGTCGGTCACAGCTGGAAAGGGCGGCTGGCCGAGCGATTCGGCGGGAGGACCCGGATGACCTTGCGTTGCCTGATAGGCGGTTGCGACTGGTGCCGGCAACCGGCGTTGCGACTGGGTGAGGAAACCTTCGACTGCGAGCGCTGCCTGCGTTGCGGTGCCCTGCGCTACAGCGGGATACAACGCCGATGAGCGCTTGGGAGACGTTGTGGAAGATCCTCGGCGAGGAGTTCGCCGATCTCGCCGACTTCGAGCAGACCGCCCGCGCCGCGTTGCGCCTGCTGCTGGCGGCGGCGCTCGGCGCGGTACTCGGCTACGAGCGCGAGCAGAGCGGCAAGGCCGCCGGCCTGCGCACGCACATGCTGGTAACCCTCGGCGCGGCGCTGTTCGTCATGCCGCTGCAATTGCAGAGTGGCGGGGCGGACGCGCTGAGCCGGGTGATCCAGGGCACCGTCGCCGGCATCGGCTTCCTCTGCGCCGGCACCATCCTCAAGGCAGGTCGGGAAAGCCGGGTCAGGGGCCTGACCACCGCGGCGGGTCTCTGGGCCAGCACCGCCATAGGCGTCGCGGTCGGACTCGGTCACCAGGGTACCGCGGTGCTCGGGACGGTCCTGGCGCTACTGGTGCTGCATGTCCTGGCCTGCCTGAACCGTTCGCCGCCATCTTCCGATAGCCATTGAGGAGAGTTCCGTCATGTTCAAGGACTTCGACGCCTGTACCGCCTGGACCGACGCGATGCAGGAGCGCTGCCAGCCGGTCGGCCTGATCCTCTATCAGCCCAAGCGGCGTGGCGCGGCGGTACGCATGCTGTGGGTAGTGACCCCGGGTTGCAGTTGCCTGAGCGACGCCGAGACCGCCGCCGACAACCTGCTCCAGCGCATCACCGACATCGCCGCCGACGGCCGCGTGCGTTACGCGGACGGCGGCACGCTGTAACCATCAAGAGGAGGAAACCGGCATGGCGCGTGCGATCTGGAAAGGCGCGATCAGCTTCGGCCTGGTGCATATACCGGTGAGCCTGTCGGCGGCGACCTCGTCGCAGGGCATCGATTTCGACTGGCTCGACCAGCGCAGCATGGAGCCGGTCGGCTACAAACGGGTGAACAAGGTCACCGGCAAGGAGATCGAGCGCGAGAACATCGTCAAGGGCGTGGAGTACGAAAAGGGCCGCTACGTGGTGCTGAGCGAGGAAGAAATCCGCGCGGCGCATCCCAAGTCGACCCAGACCATCGAGATCTTCGCTTTCGTCGATAGCCAGGAAATTCCCCTGCAGCACTTCGATACCCCTTACTACCTGGCCCCCGACCGGCGCGGAGGCAAGGTCTACGCGTTGCTCCGGGAGACCCTGGAGCGCACCGGCAAGGTCGCCCTGGCCAACGTCGTCCTGCACACCCGCCAGCACCTGGCGCTCCTGCGGCCTCTGCAGGACGCCCTGGTGCTGATCACCCTGCGCTGGCCGTCGCAGGTGCGCAGCCTGGATGGCCTGGAGCTGGACGAAAGCGTCACCGAGGCGAAACTCGACAAGCGCGAGCTGGAGATGGCCAAGCGCCTGGTGGAGGACATGGCCTCCCACTGGGAGCCGGACGAATACAAGGACAGCTTCAGCGACAAGATCATGAAGCTGGTCGAGGAAAAGGCCGCCAAGGGCCAGCTGCACGCGGTGGAGGAAGAGGAGGAGGTGGCTGGCAAGGGCGCCGACATCATCGATCTCACCGACCTGCTCAAGCGCAGCCTGCGTTCCCGCGCCGGCGGCGGCAAGGACAAGGGCAGCGAAAAGGCCGGGGCCGACGCGAAGGGTCGCGCCAAGTCCGGTGCCTCGCGTTCGCGGCGCAAGGCCTGAGGCGAGCCGCTGGGTAAATCAACCTGAACCAATCGGTCGCCGGCGGGCTCGGAATCAATGACCGTCCGCGCCGCCGGCCACTCGAGGCCGGCGGAAGCCTCGCGACCCATCGCCGAACCCACGTCCCGGAGGAGCGCGCCTCGATGAGTTCGATTGTCCGCAACAGCGACGATGATCCGCTGGTCATCGCCATCCAGCAGCCCCGTATCGCCATCGAGTCGGTCAGCCCTGTGGTGGAAGAGGGCGCCTATCCCGCGAAGACCGAGAGCGACCGCGACCTGCGCCTGGCCGCGCGAATCTTCGCCGATGGCCATGAGGTACTCGGTGCCGAGGTGGTCTGGCGGCGTGTCGGGGAAACCGCGGAGCGGCGCCTGCCGCTGCTGCCCGAAGGCAACGATTTCTGGAGCGCGCAGTTGCGCACGCCGCCCTGCGGCCGCCTGTACTTCCGTATCGAGGCCTGGATCGACCGTTTTGCCGGCTACCGCCGCGAATTGCGTGCCAAGCATGGCGCACGCCTGCCGCTGGACCTGGAGCTGCGCGAGGGCGACGAACTGCTGCAGCGCTGCGCCGAGCGCGGCGGTCCGGAGATCGCCGCCGCCTGTGCGCCGCTGGCCGAACGCCTGCAGGCCTGCCAGAGCGTCGAGGAGCGGGTGGCGCTGTGGCTGGCGGCGCAGACCGGCGAACTGTTGCGTCTGGTCGGCCCGCGCGAGCACCTGGTGCGCAGCCGCGAATACCCGGTGGAGGTGGAGCGACCGCTGGCGCGCTTCGCCAGTTGGTACGAGCTGTTCCCTCGCTCGGAAAGCGGCGACCCGACACGCCACGGTACCTTCGACGACGTGATCCGGCGCCTGCCGCAGATCGCCGCGATGGGCTTCGACGTTCTCTATTTCCCGCCGATCCACCCCATCGGCCGCACCCATCGCAAGGGCCGCAACAATTCCTTGCGTGCCGAGGCCGGCGACCCCGGCAGCCCGTATGCGATCGGCAGCGAGGAGGGCGGCCACGAGGCGATCCATCCCGAACTGGGCGACCGCGAGGATTTCCGCCGGCTGCTCGTTGCGGTGCGCGAGCACGGCATGGAACTGGCGCTGGACTTCGCCATCCAGTGCTCCCCCGACCACCCCTGGCTGCGCGAGCATCCCGGCTGGTTCGCCTGGCGTCCGGACGGTAGCTTGCGCTACGCGGAGAACCCGCCGAAGAAGTACGAGGATATCGTCAACGTCGACTTCTACGCCGAACAGGCCCTGCCGAGCCTGTGGGAAGCCTTGCGCGACGTGGTGCTGGGCTGGGTCGAGCAGGGCGTGACGCTGTTTCGCGTCGACAACCCGCACACCAAGCCACTGCCGTTCTGGGAGTGGCTGATCGCCGAGGTGCGCGGCCGCCATCCGCAGGTGATCTTCCTTTCCGAGGCGTTCACCCGCCCGGCGATGATGGCGCGCCTGGGCAAGGTCGGCTTCAGCCAGAGCTACACCTATTTCACCTGGCGCAACGACAAGCAGGAACTGGCGGAGTACTTCGCCGAACTCAACCAGCCACCCTGGCGCGACTGCTACCGGCCGAACTTCTTCGTCAACACCCCGGACATCAATCCCTGGTTCCTGCAACGCTCCGGCCGCCCCGGCTTCCTCATCCGTGCCGCCCTGGCGACCATGGGGTCGGGGCTGTGGGGCATGTACTCCGGCTTCGAGCTGTGCGAGGCGGCGGCCTTGCCGGGCAAGGAGGAGTACCTCGACTCGGAGAAATACCAGTTGCGTCCGCGCGACTACCAGGCGCCGGGCAACATCGTCGCCGAGATCGCCCGGCTCAACCGCATCCGCCGGGAAAACCCGGCATTGCAGACGCACCTCGGGTTCCAGGCCTACAACGCCTGGAACGACCGCATCCTGTATTTCGGCAAGCGCACCGCGGACCTCGCCAACTTCGTCCTGGTGGCGGTCTGCCTGGACCCGCACGAAGCCCAGGAGGCGCATTTCGAACTGCCGCTGTGGGAGTTCGGCCTGCCCGACGACGCCAGCCTCCAGGGCGAGGACCTGATGAACGGGCATCGCTGGGTCTGGCACGGCAAGGTCCAGTGGATGCGCATCGAACCCTGGCACCTGCCGTTCGGCATCTGGCGCGTGCGGCGCGTCGACGCATAAGGAGAAACCCATGGCCAGACGCGAGAAACCGGTCTTTCTCAACGACCCGCAATGGTACAAGGACGCGGTGATCTACCAGGTCCACGTGAAATCCTTCTACGACGCCAACAACGATGGCATCGGCGACTTCGCCGGGCTGATCGAGAAGCTCGACTACATCGCCGACCTCGGCGTGAACACTCTCTGGCTGCTGCCGTTCTACCCGTCGCCACGCCGCGACGACGGCTACGACATCGCCCAGTACCGTGGCGTGCACAGCGACTACGGCAGCCTCGCCGACGCCCGCCGGTTCATCGCCGAGGCCCATCGACGCGGTCTGCGGGTGATTACCGAGCTGGTGATCAACCACACCTCCGACCAGCATCCCTGGTTCATCCGCGCCCGCCACGCGAAGAAGGGGTCGCGCGCCCGCGACTACTACGTCTGGTCGGACAGCGACGAGAAATACCAGGGTACGCGGATCATCTTCATCGACACCGAGCAGTCCAACTGGACCTGGGACCCGGTAGCCCAACAGTACTACTGGCACCGCTTCTATTCCCACCAGCCGGACCTGAACTTCGACAACCCGCAGGTCCTGCGCGAGGTGCTCGGGGTGATGCGCTACTGGCTGGACATGGGCGTCGACGGCCTGCGCCTGGACGCGATTCCCTACCTGATCGAACGCGACGGCACCAGCAGCGAGAACCTGCCGGAGACCCACCAGGTGCTCAAGCGCATCCGCGCCGAGCTGGACGCGCACTATCCCGACCGCATGCTGCTGGCCGAGGCCAACCAGTGGCCGGAAGACACCCGGCCGTACTTCGGCGGCGAGGATGGCGGCGAGGGCGACGAATGCCACATGGCCTTCCACTTCCCGCTGATGCCGCGCATGTACATGGCCATCGCCCAGGAGGATCGCTATCCGATCACCGACATCCTGCGCCAGACCCCGGACATCCCGGCCAATTGCCAATGGGCGATCTTCCTGCGCAACCACGACGAGCTGACCCTGGAGATGGTCACCGACGACGAGCGCGACTATCTCTGGAACCACTATGCCGCCGACCGCCGCGCGCGCCTCAACCTGGGCATCCGCCGGCGCCTGGCGCCGCTGGTGGAGCGTGACCGGCGGCGCATCGAGTTGCTGCACAGCCTGCTGTTGTCGATGCCGGGCACGCCGACCCTGTACTACGGCGACGAGATCGGCATGGGCGACAACATCTACCTCGGCGACCGCGACGGCGTGCGGACCCCGATGCAGTGGTCGGTGGACCGCAACGGCGGCTTCTCCCGCGCCGACCCGGCGAAGCTGGTGCTGCCGCCGATTCTCGACCCGCTGTACGGCTACCAGACGATCAACGTCGAGGCGCAGGCGCGCGACCCGCATTCGCTGCTCAACTGGATGCGCCGCCTGCTCGCCGTGCGCAGCCAGCAGAAGGCCTTCGGCCGCGGCAGCCTGAAGATGCTCGCGCCGAGCAACCGACGGATCCTCGCCTACCTGCGCGAATACGCCGAGGGCGAACGGCAGGACAGCATCCTCTGCGTGGCCAACCTGTCGCGCGCGGCCCAGGCGGTGGAACTGGACCTCGCCAGCCATGCCGGCAAGGTGCCGGTGGAGATGATCGGCGGCATGTCGTTCCCGCCGATCGGCGAGCTGACCTACCTGCTGACCCTGCCGCCCTACGGCTTCTACTGGTTCTACCTGGCCGACGCGACGCAGATGCCGAGCTGGCACGTGGCCGCCGACGAGCGCCTGCCGGAACTGCCGACCCTGGTGGTCAAGCAGCGCCTCGGCGAGCTGCTGCAGGGCGCATCGCGGAACATCCTGGAAGGCGAGACGCTGCCGGCCTACCTGCCGAAGCGCCGCTGGTTCGCCGGCGAGAAAGGCCAGCCACGGCTCTGCTACATCGTTCCGCTGGACGAGGCGGAGCCGCGCTGTGCGTTGTGCGAAGTGGAGATCGACGGGCTGCGCTACCAGTTGCCGCTGGGCTTCCTCGACGCCGACCAGCGCGGCGACAGCCTGCCTCAGTTGCTGGCCCTGGCGCGCCTGCGGCGCGGTCGCAAGGTCGGCCTGCTGACCGACGCCGCCAGCCTGCCGCTGTTCGCCCGCAAGGTCCTCGCGCAACTCCGCGCCGAGGCGGTGATCGCCCACGGCGACGGCGAGATCCAGTTCATCCCGGCGGCGGGACTGGCGGAAATGGACGACATCGCCGACGAAGACGTCCTGCCGTTCTCGGTGGAGCAGTCCAACAGCTCGATCCGCTTCGGCGAGCGCATGGTCCTCAAGGTGCTGCGCAAGATCCTTCCGGGGCTGCACCCGGAAATCGAGGTCGGCGGCTACCTGACCCGCCACGGCTACCCCGGCATCGCCCCGTTGCTCGGCGAGGTACGGCGGGTCGGCGCGGATGGCGAGCCGCACACGCTGATGATCCTGCAGGGCTACCTGAACAACCAGGGCGACGCCTGGAACTGGACCCTGGACAACCTGGAGCGAGCCGTGCGCGACGAGATATCCGCGGCCAGCGAGGCGCTCGAAGGGCAATACGACAGCCTCGCCGAACTGCGCGGCTTCGCCGCCAACCTCGGCGCCCGGCTCGGCGAGATGCACAGCGTACTGGCCGGCGAGTCGGACGATCCGGCCTTCGGCAGCCGCGAGAGCGACGAAGCCAGCGTCCAGGCCTGGGCGCTGCGCATCGCCGAACAGTTGCGCGAAGCCGGCAAACGCCTGAGCGAGCCGCCACGGCCGTTGCAGGGCGAGGCGGCGGAACAGGCGCGGCGCCTGCTGGAACGCCTGCCGGCGCTGCTCGAACGCCTGCCGCTGCTGGCCCGGCAGGCAGCCGGCGGGCTGCTGATCAGGGTTCACGGCGACCTGCACCTGGGCCAGGTGCTGATGGTCCAGGGCGACGCACGCTTCATCGACTTCGAGGGCGAGCCGGCGCGCAGCCTGGAAGAGCGCCGCCAGCGTCACAGTCCGATGAAGGACGTCGGCGGCATGCTGCGCTCGTTCGACTACGCGGCGGCGATGGTCCTGCGCAACGCGCAGAGCACCGATAGCTCGGAACAGGCCGACAGCGCCCGGCGCAAGGTCGCCATGCGCTATCGCAGCGAAGCCCGCGATGCCTTCCTGGCCGGCTATCGGGCCGCCGCGGCGGGTCTCATGCACGCCTGGCACGGTCGCGAAGGCGAGGGGGCGGCGCTGGCCCTGGCCTGCCTGGAAAAGGCCGCCTACGAACTGCTCTACGAAGCCGACTACCGCCCCGACTGGCTGGAAGTGCCTCTCGCCGGTCTGGCCGAACTCACCGAACACCTCCTGAAGGGCAAGAACCGATGAGCGAACCGATGTCCGAACGCGAACGCTGGCAACTGGAGCTGGACAAGCTGCAGCGCGGCCTGCAGGGCGATCCATTCGCCTTCCTCGGCCCGCAGCGCGACCCCGGCGGCGAAGGCGGCGTGCTGCGCGCCTACCTGCCCGGCGCGCAGCGCGTCGAGCTGCTCGACGAAGACGGCGCGACGCTCGCCGAACTGGAGCAGAGCGACCCCGGCAGCGGCTTGTTCCAGCGCCACCTGGAGCGCCTGCCACCGCGCTACCGCCTGCGCGTGCACTGGCCGGACGGCGTGCAGGAAAGCGAAGACCCCTATGCCTTCGGGCCGTTGCTCGGCGAACTCGACCTCTACCTGTTCGCCGAAGGCAACCACCGCCAACTGGCCTCCTGCCTGGGCGCGCAACTGACCCGTCACGAAGGCGTGGAGGGCGTGCGCTTCGCAGTCTGGGCGCCGAACGCCGTGCGCGTCTCGGTGGTCGGCGATTTCAACGGCTGGGACGGGCGCCGTCACCCGATGCGACGACGCTATCCATCCGGCGTCTGGGAACTGTTCGTCCCGCGCCTCGGCGAGGGCGAACTGTACAAGTACGAGTTGCAGGGCCACGACGGCCTCCTGCCGCTGAAGGCCGACCCCCTGGCGCTGGCCTGCGAGACGCCGCCCGGAACCGCTTCGAAGACCTGCGCGGCGTTGCGCCACGAGTGGCGCGACCAGGACTGGCTGGCCCGGCGCGCGGAGCGCCAGGGCTATGCGGCACCGCTGTCGATCTACGAAGTCCACGCCGGCTCCTGGCGCCACCGCGACGGCCGGCCGCCGCACTGGTCGGAACTGGCGGAGGAGCTGATTCCCTACGTGCGCCAGCTCGGCTTCACCCATATCGAGCTGATGCCGGTGATGGAACATCCCTTCGGCGGCTCCTGGGGCTACCAGCCGCTCGGGTTGTTCGCCCCCACCGCGCGCTACGGCACGCCGGAGGACTTCGCCGCGTTCGTCGACGCCTGCCACCAGGCCGGCATCGGCGTGATCCTCGACTGGGTGCCGGCGCATTTTCCCACCGACGCCCACGGCCTGGGCCGTTTCGACGGCACGGCGCTGTACGAGTACGAACATCCCTTCGAAGGCTTCCACCAGGACTGGGATACCTACATCTACAACCTTGGCCGCAGCGAGGTGCACGGCTTCATGCTGGCCTCGGCGCTGCACTGGCTGCGCACCTACCACGTCGACGGCCTGCGGGTGGATGCGGTGGCCTCGATGCTCTATCGCGACTATTCGCGCAAGGAAGGCGAATGGCTGCCGAACCGCCATGGCGGCCGGGAGAACATGGAGGCCATCGACTTCCTCCATCACCTCAACCAGGTGGTCGCCAGCGAAACCCCCGGCGCGCTGGTGATCGCCGAGGAATCCACCGCCTGGCCCGGCGTCAGCCGTCCGGTGGCGGAGGGCGGCCTGGGCTTCAGCCATAAGTGGAACATGGGCTGGATGCACGACAGCCTGGCGTACATCGGCGAAGACCCGCTGCACCGGCGCTATCACCACCACCAGTTGACCTTCGGCCTGCTCTACGCCTTCTCCGAGCATTTCATCCTGCCGATCTCCCACGACGAGGTGGTACATGGCAAGCACTCGCTACTGGACAAGATGCCCGGCGACCGCTGGCAGAAGTTCGCCAACCTGCGCCTGTACCTGAGCTTCATGTGGTCGCACCCGGGCAAGAAGCTGCTGTTCATGGGATGCGAGTTCGGCCAGTGGCGCGAGTGGAACCACGACGGCGAACTGGACTGGTACCTGCTGCGCTATCCGGAGCATCAGGGCGTACAGGACCTGGTGGCGGCCCTCAACCGGCTGTACCGCGAACTCCCCGCACTGCATGCGCGCGACGGCGAGGCGCTCGGCTTCGAATGGCTGATCGGCGACGACCAGGCGAACAGTGTCTACGCCTGGCTGCGCCACGCGGCCGGCGAGCCATCGCTGCTGGCGGTACACAATTTCACCCCGGTGCCGCGCCAGGGCTATCGGATCGGCGTACCGCAAGGCGGCGACTGGGACGTGCTGCTCAATAGCGACGCCCAGGCGTTCGCCGGTTCCGGCGCAGGCAGCCAGGGCCGCGTCTCCAGCGAGTCGTGCGGCGCCCATGGCCAGGCGCAGTCGCTGGTGCTCGACCTGCCGCCGCTGGGCACGCTGCTGCTGCGTCCGGCCGGCTGATTCACGCCTGGCCCTGGCGCAGGCGGCGCTGTTTGCGGCGCAGGCGGATCGCCCGGCGCTCCAACAGCAGGTAGACCACGCAGGCCAGCGCCAGGGGTAGGAGGAAATACAGCACCCGGTAGCCGATCAACGCGGCCAGCAGCACGCCCTGGGACAGGCGCCCCTGGAGCAGGGCGATGAACACCGCTTCGAGCACCCCGAGCCCGGCCGGGATATGGGTGATGACCCCGGCGATGCTGCTGATCAGGAGGATCGCCAGGACGCTCGGGTAATCCACGCTGTGCGGCAGCAGGCTGTACAGCAGGAGCGCCATCAGCGACCAGTTGCTCGCTCCGAGCAGGCCTTGCAGGGCCGCCAGCCGCCAGGACGGCAGGGTCAGCCGATGCTCGCGCCAGCCCCAGGCGCGGCGTCGGGCGAAACGGCAGGCCAGCAGGTAGCCTGCGGCCAGCGCCAGGAGCAGGGCGCCGATCAGGCGCAGGCCGTCGCTGCCGAGCTTCCAGCCCGGCGGCAAGGCCGGCAGGCCGCAGCTGAACAGGATGCCGGCGAGCAGCAGGTAGCCGAACCAGTTGGTCACCAGGCTGAAGGTGAGGATCCGGGTGATATCGGCGATGTCCAGGCCGAGCCGACTGTACAGGCGATAGCGCAGCGCCACGGCGCCGACCCAGGAACTCAGGTTGAGGTTGAACGCATTGCACACGAACGCCACGGTGAAGACCCGCCGCTTGGGCAGCGAGTGGCCGATGTAGTAGCGGCTGAGCAGGTCGAAGCTGCTGAACACCGTATAGCCGGCGGCCGCCAGCAGCAGCCCGAGGAACAGGGTCGCGGGGCGATACTCGCCGAGGGCGTGGCGGACTTCCTGCCAGTCGAGATTCTTCACCAGCAGGAACAGCAGCACCGGGACCAGCACGAAGAACGCCAGGGTCAGCAGCCTGCGCAGCCAGCGCCAGTGAGCGCGGCGTGGCGCCGCCGAGGCAGTTGCGTGACCGCCGCCGTTCATGGGTTGCCCCGCTGGCCCTGGCGTTCCTGCCAGCGCCGCGACGGACGCGGCTCCAGCGATTTCAGGCGCGGCAGATGGGCGGGTACCCAACCGGCGATAGCCGGAAAGTGCCTGGAAAAGTGGAAGCCGAGGAAGATCAGCGGCGCTCGCCACCAGTAGCCGCGCCTCGCGTGGCGGCGGCTGATGCGCCGGCAGTGGCGGCGCGCCAGCTCGCGCAGGTGCTGGTAGAGCTGGCTGTTGAAGGCGACGTCGCGGATCACCAGGTTGGCCTCCAGGTTCAGCGACAGGCTGAGGGGATCGAGATTGCTCGAACCGATGGTCGACCAGTCGTCGTCGATCACCGCGACCTTGCCGTGCAGCGGACGCTGGCAGTATTCGTGGATACGCACGCCCTCGCGCAGCAGGTAGTCGTAGAGCAGCCGGCTGCACAGGCGCACCAGCGGCATGTCCGGCATGCCCTGTAGTACCAGGTCGACGCGCACGCCGCGGCGCGCCGCATCGCGCAGCTCGCGAAGCAGGCGGTAGCCGGGGAAGAAATAGGCGTTGGCGATCAGCAGGCGTCGCCGCGCCTGGCGGATCGCCTGCAGGTACTCGCGCTCGATGTCGTCGCTGGACTGGTCGTTGTCGCGGATCACCAGGCGCACCCGCGCCGGCTGCCCGGCGCCCGACGGCCGCAACGGCGGGTAGTCGGCGTCCGGTTCGAGCAGCGCCAGGCAGGCCTGGTGGATATCGCGCACCACCGGGCCCTCGACGCGCACCGCGTAGTCCTGCTTGGCCATGTTGCCGCGACGTACCAGGTGGTCCTCGCCGTAATTGATGCCGCCGACGAAGGCCTGCCGGCGATCGATCACCACCAGCTTGCGGTGCAACCGGCGAAACAGGTTGGTGCGCATGCCGAGCAGGCGCGGGCGCGGGTCGAACAGGTGCACGCGGACCCCGGAGGCGGTCAGCCTGGCCAGGTAGTCCGGGCTGAGCGAGGCGGTGCCGTAGCCGTCCACCGTGACCTGCACCTCGACACCGCGCTCGGCGGCGGCGCTGAGGGCTTCCTGCAACTGCCGGCCGACCTCGTCCTCGAAGATGATGAAGGTTTCCAGGAGGATCTCCCGGCGCGCCTCGGCGATGCACTGGAACAGGCGCGGAAAGTACTCTTCGCCGTTGATCAGCAGTTCTAAGCGGTTGCCGTCGCGCCAGGGGAAGTTCATGGCTCCACCTCCACCGCCAGCGGCAGGTGGTCGGACAGGTGCGACCAGGGCCGCCGCGAGAGGATGCGCGGCTGGCGCCCGCGGGCATTGCGCAGGTAAATGCGGTCCAGCGGCAGCACCGGCCAGCGCGCCGGGAAGCTGCGCGCCGGCCGGCCCTGGGCGCCGACGAAGACTTCGCGGAGGCCGCAACCGGCGAGCAGTTGGTCAGCGCGCTGGCGCCAGTCGTTGAAGTCGCCGGCGACCACCACCGGCTCGCGCTCCGGCAGGCCCGCCACCAGTTCGCAGAGCAGTTGCAACTGGCGCTGGCGCTGCGCCTCGCGCAATCCCAGGTGCACGCAGACCGCGTGCAGCGGACGGCCGATGTCGATCACCGCATGCAACAGGCCGCGCTCCTCGTTGCCCGCCACCGAGACGTCGAGGTTGCGGTGGGCGAGGATCGGATGCTTGGAGAGCACGGCATTGCCATGGTGGCCTTCGGGATACACCGCGTTGCGCCCGTAGGCGAACTGCGGCCACATGCTGTCGGCCAGATACTCGTATTGCGGCGCCGGCGGCCAGGATGGCAGGCGCGCGGCGTGCAGGCTATGGGAGCCGAGGACCTCCTGGAGGAACACCAGGTCGGCACCGACGCTGCGCACCGCTTCGCGCAACTCCGGCAAGATGAAGCGCCGATTGAACGGGTTGAAACCCTTGTGGGTGTTCACCGTCAGCACCTGCAGGCGCGGCAGGATCATGCGGCACTCTCCCGCAGGTCATCGGGCAACTGTCCGGGCACCGTGCGCAGGCCGCCGTCGAGTTCCAGCAGCTGCAGGAGGCGCCGGGCGTCGTAGGGTGCGCGCACCTTGACGTCGTTGTCGAAGTAGCAGTACAGGTCGCGCGCCGTCGCCTTCGCCGGTGCGTCCTGGCTGGCCCGGCGCAGGTCGTCGGCCTGGCCGCCGCCGGCCCAGGCGCGGATCCGTGCCTGCCACTGGCCCAGGGCCGCTTCCGAATAGCCGCTGCGGTACAGTTCCTTGTCGCCATGCAGGCGCAGGTACAGGAAGTCGGCGCAGACGTCGCCGAGCAGCGGCCACTTGCCGGCGGTATCGGCCACCACCAGGGCAACCCGGTATTCGCGCAGCAGCTCGATGAACGTCGGGTCGACGAAGCTCTCATGGCGGATTTCCACGGCATGCCGCAGGCGCTGCGCCGGATCGCCGTCGAGGTAGCCCTCGCGGTGCAGGCGCGCGGCGCTGTGCCGGGCGAGCTTCTGCGCGGCGGCGCCGTCGCGCGGCAGGCGGGCGAGGAAATCGGCGAACAGCTCGCGGTCGAAGCGCATGCTCGGCGGGAACTGCCAGAGGAACGGGCCGAGGCGCTGGCGCAGGGCGAGGGGGCCGGAGGCGAAGAAGTTCGCCAGCGGCTCGTCGATCTCGCGCAGGCGCCGCACGTGGGTGATGTAACGCGGGGCCTTGACGCTGAAAACGAAGTCCTCGGGGGTGTCTTCGGCCCAGCCGCGGAAGCGCTCGGGCGTCTGCAGGGCGTAGAAGGTGCCGTTGATCTCGATGCTGTTCACCGCCCGCGAGGCGAAGCGCAGTTCGTCCTTCTGGCGCAGCCCCTCGGGATAGAAGTCACCTCTCCAGGGGGCGTAGCGCCAGCCGGAAATGCCGATGCGCAGGCGTGCCGGTGCGCTCATGCATCACCCCCGGGCGCCGCTTTCCGGCGTCGGCCGGCGCGCCAGTTCGTCCACCGCGCGTTCGTCGAGGCGTTCCTCGCTGCCCTCGACCTGGCGCTTCTGCGGCACCAGTTCGACCTTGATCCAGCCGGTCTCGCGGCGGTCGAAGGCTTCGAAGGCCTCGATGGCGTCGCCGATCGGCTTCACCTGGGTGAGGATCTTCGCCGGGTCGATGCGTCCGCTGAGCACATGTTCGAGCAGCAGCGGAATGTACTTGCGGTGGTGGCAGTTGCCCATGCGGATGGTCAGGTTGCGGTTCATCGCCAGGCCGATGGGAAACTGCCGCGAGTCTTCGGCGTAGACGCCGATGATCGACAGGGTGCCGGCCTTGGCCAGGCCCTGCACCGCCCACTCCAGGGCCTGTGCGGGGGCGTTGCCGGGACTCCAGCTGGTGCCCTCCTGGCGCGGCGCCGGGGTGGCGGTGCCATGGCTGTGCTCGGCGTCCACGCCGACGGCGTCGATGGCGCGGTCCACGCCGATCCCGGCGGTCAGCCAGCGCAGGGCCTGGACCGGATCCTCGCGCTCGAAGTCGATCACTTCGGCGCCTTGCTGGCGGGCCATGTGCAGGCGGTCCGGGTGGCGGTCGATGGCGAACACCCGGGCGGCGCCGAGGAGCAACGCGCTGGCGATGGCGAACTGGCCCACCGGACCGCAGCCGAACACGGCGACGGTGTTGCCGGGGGCGATACCGGCCAGTTCGGCGCCGAAGTAACCGGTGGGGAAGATGTCCGACAGGAGTATCGCCTGGTCGTCGCTGATGCTGCTGGGCAGGCGGATCAGGCCGATGTTGGCATAGGGAATCCGCGCTTTCTCGGCTTGCAGCCCATGGAAGCCGCCGTTGGCCCGGGGGCCGCCGAAGAACGCGGTGCCGGCCTGGCTGCCGCCGGGGTTGGCGACGTCGCACTGGGCGTAGTAGCCGGCTCGGCAATACACGCAATTGCCGCAGGCGATGGTCGAGGGAATCACCACCCGGTCGCCGACCTGCAGGTTGCGCACTTCGTCGCCGAGCGCCTCGACGATGCCCACGCCCTCATGGCCGAGGATGGTTCCCGGACGCATGCCGCCGACGCTGCCACGGACGAAGTGCAGGTCGGTGCCGCAGATCGCCGAGGCGGTCAGCCGCACGATGGCGTCGGTGGGTTCCTGCAGGCGCGGCTCCGCCACGTCTTCCAGGCGGATGTCGCCGATGTCATGGAATACCACGGCTTTCATGGCGTTCTCCCGGTTGGGGCCCGGCCTCGGCCGGAACGGCAAAGGCGGGCCGGGTGGAAGAAAGGCTCAGTAGTGGGCCTGGGCGACGCCCTGCAGGACGGTGGCGCTGGAGGCCTGGTCGCGGCAGCTGGCGATGTTGCCCAGGGAAACCACGCCGACCAGCCGCTTCTCGCGGTTGAGCACCGGCAGGCGGCGCATCTGGATGTCGGCCATGTTGCGGGCCACGTGCTGGACGTCTTCGTCTTCGAAGCAATAGTGGATGTCGCCGCTCATGATGCGGCCCAGCGGGGTATCCCCGGACAGGCCGCCGGCCACCGCGCGGATGGCGATGTCGCGATCGGTGATCATCCCGACCAGGCGGTCGCCTTCGCCGACCAGCAGGGCGCCGCTGTCGATCCTCGCCATGGTGGCGGCCGCCTCGCGGATGCTCTGCTGCGGGTCGGCGACCTGGACGTTGCGGGTCATGATGTCGCTGATCTTCATGCTGTCCTCCTGTGTAGGGTGGATGTGCAGGCGCCGCGTGCGGCACCTACAGGTTCCGACTGGAGGTGCCGGGGGCGGTTCAGCTTTTTTCCCCGCCGTTCATCCTTCCGCTCCGGCGCCCGGCGGTTGTAGCTCGAACAGCAGGAAACTGCGGCCGCCGACCAGGAACTCGCTGGCGAACGGGTAGCGTTCGCCGAGCGGGTCCTCCGGCCGTTGGGTATCCAGCAGGCAGGTCCAGCCGCTGCCCTCGGCCACCTCGGGAAGACGGAAGGACACCGCGTCGTGGTAGGCATTGAGGATCAGCAGCAGGGTGGCATCCTCACCGCTGCGCAGGATCCCGGTGGGTTGCGCGCGGCCATCGAGGAGCACGCCGAGACAGCGGGCGTGCTCGTCGTGCCAGTGTTCCTCGGTCATCTCCTCGCCGCCGGGCGCCAGCCAGGTGACGTCCTTGACACCCAGCGCCTCGTTGTACTCGCCGACCAGGAAGCGCCCCCTGCGCAGGATCGGATAGCGTTGGCGCAGGGCCAGCAGGCGCTGGGTGAAGGCCAGCAGCGAACGGCCCTCGTCGTCCAGCCGCCAGTCGATCCAGCCCAGTTCGTTGTCCTGGCAATAGACATTGTTGTTGCCCTGCTGGGTGCGGCTGAACTCGTCGCCGGCGACCAGCATCGGGGTGCCCTGGGACAGCAGCAGGGTGGACAGCAGGTTGCGCATCTGGCGCAGGCGCAGGGCGCGGATCTCCGGGTCGTCGGTGGGGCCCTCGCAGCCGTGGTTCCAGGACAGGTTGTGGTCGCTGCCGTCGGCGTTGTTCTCGCCGTTGGCCTCGTTGTGCTTGTGATCGTAGGAAACCACGTCGCGCAGGGTGAAACCGTCGTGGGCGGTGACGAAGTTCACCGACGCGTAGGGCCGCCGTCCACGCTGGTCGTAGAGATCGCCGGAGGCGGTTAGGCGTCGCGCCAGTTCCGGCAGCATGCCGTCGTCGCCGCGCCAGTAGGCGCGCACGCAATCGCGGAAACGGTCGTTCCATTCCGCCCAGCCGGGCGGGAAGCCGCCTACCTGGTAGCCGCCGGGGCCGCAATCCCAGGGTTCGGCGATCAGCTTGCACTTGCTCAGCACCGGGTCCTGGCGGCAGGCGACGAGGAAGCCGTGGCGCTCGTCGAAACCGTCCGGATGGCGGCCGAGGATGGTCGCCAGGTCGAAGCGGAAGCCGTCCACGCGCATCTCCGTGGCCCAGTAGCGCAGCGAGTCGGTGACCATCTGCAACACGCAGGGGTGGCTGAGGTCGAGGGTGTTGCCGGTGCCGGAATCGTTGATGTAGTAGCGGCGCTGGTCGGGCATCAGGCGGTAGTACGAGGCGTTGTCGATGCCGCGCATGCACAGGGTCGGACCCAGCTCGTTGCCTTCCGCGGTGTGGTTGTAGACCACGTCGAGGATCAGCTCCAGTCCGGCGTCGTGGAGGTGCGCGACCATCTCCTTGAACTCGTTGACCTGGCCGCTGGCGAGGTAGGCCGGGTGCGGGGCGAAGAAGGCGATGCTGTTGTAGCCCCAGTAGTTGCTCATGCCGTTTTCCAGCAGGTGCTTGTCGTCGACGAAGCCGTGGATCGGCAGCAGCTCGACGCTGGTCACCCCGAGCCGGCGGATGTGCGCCAGCAGGTCGGCGTTCATCAGCCCGGCGAAGGTCCCGCGAACCGCCTCCGGGACCTGTGGATGGCGCATGCTGAGGCCGCGCAGGTGGGCTTCGTAGATCACCGTGCGGTCCCAGGGGACGCGTACCGGCGGGCGCTCGGCCCAGGTGAAGGCCGGATCGATGACCTTCGACTTGGGCACGAAGGGCGCGCTGTCGCGCTCGTCGAAGCTGAGGTCGGCGTCGGCCGAGCCGATGGTGTAGCCGAACAGCGCCTCGGACCAGCGCAGGCGGCCGACCAACTGCTTGGCGTAGGGATCGAGGAGCAATTTGTTGGGATTGAAGCGGTGGCCGGCATCCGGCTCGTAGGGACCGTGCACCCGGTAGCCGTAGATCTGCCCCGGGTGGGCGTCGGGCAGGTAGCCGTGCCAGATCTCGTCGGTGTACTCGGGCAATTCGATGCGCTCGATCTCCTTTTCCCCGCGCGCGTCGAACAGGCACAGCTCGACCTTGGTCGCGTGGGCCGAGAACAGCGCGAAATTGACGCCGAGGCCGTCCCAGGTGGCGCCAAGGGGGAAGGGGTGCCCTTCGCTGATCCGCGAAGGAGCGGGGCTACGCTTTCTGCTCATGCACTGGACTCCTCATTCGCCCGCTTCGGGCTTGCGGCGGCTGCGCGGCTTGGCCGCCGCCGGTTTTTCGCTGGCGGGCCGCGCCGGGGACGCGGCCCTCGGCTTGCGCGGCTTGGCGGCCGGCGCTTGCAGCAGGGCCGGGGTTTCCTTGGCGGCCTTGGCCCGACCGCGGGTCTTCTTCGGTGCCGCCGCGGCGGCTTCCGCTTCGGCCAGTTGCCGGGCCATGGCCCAGTGGCGTTCGGCCTGGCCGTCGGGGCAGCCCTCGGATTCCCAGATCTGGTAGGCGAACTCTCGTATGCGTTTTTCGTCGGCGCTCATGGGGTGTCCTCCTGGGCGAGGCGGTAAAGCAGGTTGACGGGAAAGTCGGCGAGCACTTCGGACAGGCTCAGGTGCCCGTCGCTGGGCAGCGGCATGGTGGAAAACAGGCCGCTGTAGGTGCATTCGGAGAGACTCGGCGGCAGCAGCAGGCAGGTGTCGCCCCAGGCCTCGGCCGGCACCTGCGGCTGCGTGGCGTGGCCGAGCAGGGCGCAGGCCAGGCGCGGGACCACCACCAGCAGGCAACCGTGACGACTGCGCCGGGCGAAGGCCAGGACCCGCTCGGCATGCTCGCCGCTGACCTCCAAGGGCAGGTAGTCGCCGTCGCGGAACAGGCCCGGCTGCATCCGCCGCAGCCCCAGCACGCGGGCGATCAGGGTCTGCTTGATGCGACCGTCGCGCCAGTGCTCCAGCAGTTCCGGGAAGGGCGTCGGCGCGGCCAGGGCGGCGGCGTGCCGGGCGAAGTCCACCGGCCTCCGGTTGTCCGGGTCGACCAGGCTGAAGTCCCAGTCCTCGCGCCCCTGGTAGAGATCGGGGATACCCGGGCAGGTCAGGCGCAGCAGGCATTGGGCGAGGCCATTCAGGGCCCCGGCCGGCATCAGTCGCGCCGCCGCGTTGCCCAGCGACTGGCGCAGGGCCTGGGCCAGTGGCGCGCGCAGGAGCTGTTCCAGATAGTCGGCGCAGGCGCGCTCGTAGTCTTCGTCGGGCGCGGTCCAGCGCGTGCGCAGCTTGGCTTCGCGCAAGGCCTTGCATTGCCATTCGCGCATCCGCGCGAGGAACGCTTGGTCCAGGGCGGCGCCGTCGCAAGGCGCGTCGAGCGGCCAACTGCCGAGCAGGGCCTGGAACAGGATCAGCTCGTCGCCGGGACTCGGCGCCGGCCCCTCGGCGAGGTCGCGGCGCAACGGCGTGGCCAGGCTTTGCCAGTGCTCGACGTTACGCGCGAACCAGGGCGCCAGTTCACTGAGCGCCGCAAGACGGGCGCGGGCGTCCTCGCCGCGCTTGTGGTCATGGCTGGCGGTGGCCAGCAGGGCGCGCGGGCTGGCCAGGCGCCTGGCTTCGCAGGCGGCATGGAATTCCTCGGCGGAAGCGGCGAAGCGCTGCGGGTCGAAGCCGACGTCGTTGCGCGAGAGCAGGGCCGCCGAGCGATAGCAGGCGGTATCCTCCACGGCCTTGGCGGCGGTCGGCGAACTCAACTGCTGGAAGCGCGCCAGCAACTCGCCGCGCAGGCGCCGCAGCGGACCGGGCGGCAGCTCGCGCAGCGGCTGCCCGCCGAGCCAGCGTTCGAGATGGTCGAGGACCGCCCGGTCGGCTTCGTCGAGATCCTCGCGGGCCGCCTCTGCGGCATAGCGGAACACCTCGCGATCCTGCACCGAGCGACCGCAGGCCCCGGCGTAGGTACGGTAGACCGGAAAGCGCGCGAGCAACTGGAACAGCGCGCGGCGGATACCGCCCAGGGTCAGGTCGCGGCTGGCCAGGTCGGCCCGCGCCACCCGCAAAAGACCCTGGGCGAGGTTCTCCAGGTCACCGGCGAGGCTTCCCGCCAGGACCAGTTGGCGAGCCTGGTAGACCTCGTCGAGAAACGCCTCCGGGCGTCCGCTGACCCGCTGCCAGAGTTCGCGCAACGGTCGTTCGCCGCGCGGATCGTGCTGCAACAGGCTGACCTGGTTCATGAAGTCGTAGCCGGTGGTGCCGTCGCACAGCCAATCCTCGGGCAGGCGCTCCTCGCCACCGAGGATCTTCTCAACGTACAGCAGCATCGGCGCGCCGCCGCGACGGGCGCGGATCCGCTCGCTGCGGCGGCGCAGGCGTCGGCAATAGCCGCGCGGATCGGCCAGGCCGTCGACGTGATCGATGCGCAGGCCATCGAGCAGACCGTCCTCGAGCAACTGGAAGACCTTGCCGTGCACGGCCTCGAACACCTCGCCGCGCTCGACCCGCAGGCCGACCAGTTCGCTGATGTCGAAGAAACGGCGCCAGTTGATGTCGTCCGCCGCGGTGCGCCAACTGGCCAGGCGGTAGTGCTGCGCCTCGAGCAGGCGGTGCAGGCGTTGGCGAGCCTCCTCGTGGCGTTCCTGGAGTTCGCCCAGCGTGCGCTGGAGGGCTGCGCGCGGAGCGCTCTCGGCGAGCGCAGCCGCCAGTTGACGCTGCATCTCGCGCAAGGCCTCGCGGTCCTGCCGGCACTCGCGGAAACCGCCGGCCAGGGCTGACAGGCGCGGCTCGCCGCTGTCTTCCAGCAGCTCCGGGTAGCTGCCTGGCCAGAGGGGGAAGCGCTGCTCGCCGTGGCTCGCCAGCAGGCGGCCGGCCTCGCGGTCCAGGCTCAGGCCGATCTCCCCGGCAGCCAGGACCTCGCCGTAGTCGCTGCGCAGGAACGGCAGCAGCACCTGGCCGCGCAACGCGGCGTCGTGGGATTCCCACTGAATGTCGAAGAAACTCGCGTAGGGACTCTCGCGCCCCCATTCGAGCACGTCCTGCCACCAGGGATTGGCGCCGCCGCCGATGCCCATGTGGTTCGGCACTATGTCCATGAGCAGGCCCATGCCGCGTTGCCGCAGCCCCTGGATCAGGCGCAGCAGCGCCGGCTCGCCGCCCAGTTCCGGATTGATCCGGGTCGGGTCGACCACGTCGTAGCCGTGGCTGGAGCCGGGCCGCGCGCGGAACAGCGGCGAGGCGTAGAGATGGCTGATGCCCAGGTCGGCGAAATAGTCCAGCCAGGGCAGGGCATCGTCGAGGGTGAAGCCGGCGTGGAATTGCAGGCGCAGGGTAGCGCGGGGCTCAATCATGGGCGGCCTCCTCGGCATCCCGGCGGCTGCGTTCGAGCAGGCGCAGGCGCCGGTCGACCTGCGGCGTTCCGAGCATCTGCGCGGCGTTTTCCGGCCAGCGCCGCCGCCAGTTCGGGTGGGCATCGCCGGGGCCGGGCAGGTTCGGCTGCTCCAGGCTGCCCAGGGCGTCCTCCAGGGGCAGTAGCACCAACGGCGCGGGGGTTGCCCCGACATAGCCGATGCAGGCGTCCAGCGGTACTTCGGCGGCGGGGTCGGGATCGACCGGCGGTTCGAGGCTGGCGGCCAGCGCCCGGCGCTCCTCGGCGCGCAGTTCCAGGTCGGCCGCGCATTCCTCGGCGCTGCGGTGTCCGGCGCGGCCGCGCCAGTGGATGTCCTGGCCCCGCCACCAGCCGGACAGGCTCGGCAGGTCGTGGGTGCTGGTGGTGGCCATGGCGTCCGCCGGCCATTGCGCCGGGGGCACGAAGCGTTCGCCGCGCCGCTCGAAGAGCAGCACGCGGGTACCCAGCACTTGGCGGCGTGCCAGTTCCTCGCGCAGGCCTTCGGGCACGGTGCCGAGGTCCTCGCCGATGACCAGCGCCGAGGCGCGACTGGCCTCCAGCGCCAGCAGGCGCAGCAGCTCGCGTTGCGGGTAGCGCAGGTAGGCGCCGGCGTGGGGCGGCTGGCCGCGCGGGATCAGCCAGAGACGTTGCAGGCCCATCACATGGTCGATGCGTAGCCCTCCGGGCCAGGCCAGGTTGGCCCGCAGCATCTCGCGGAATGCCCGGTAGCCGTGGCGGCGCAGGCCTTCGGGATTGAACGCGGAAACGCCCCAGTCCTGTCCGGACTGGTTGAGGATGTCCGGCGGCGCGCCGACATTCACTTCGGCGAGCAGCTCTTCCTGCCGCGACCAGGCCTGGCTGCCGCCGCCATCGGCGCCCACCGCCAGGTCGGCGACCAGACCGATGGCCATCCCGGCCTCGCGCGCCTGGCGCTGGGCATGTTGCAGGCAACGTTGGGTCAGCCACTGGCCGAAGGCACGGAAGTCCACTTCCTCGGCGTGATCGGCGCAGAACGCGGCCACCGCCGGCTCGCCGGGGCGGCGCAGCGGCTCCGGCCAGCGTCTCCAGTCGGGGCCGGCGCCCAGGTGCGCCTGCAGGGTCTCGAAGCGGCAGTGGTGCAGCAGGGCCTCGCCGGCTTCGCGGCGGAATTCGGCGAGGTCGTGGCGCAAGGGACTGGCGCGCTCGGTGAAGTCGCGGTGGAGTTGGCGCAGCAGGCGCATGCGCAGGTCCGCCGCCGCTGTCCAGTCGATCAGCTCCAGGCTCTCCAGGCGGGCCATCTCCGCGGCCAGGCCGGCGCGACGGATCGCCTGTTCCACCGCCGCCGCGCCGAGAATGGTCGCCGGCGCGGCGTGCAGGACATTGAAGAACAGCCGGCTGGACGGCGAGTAGGGGCTGTAGGCATGTCCGTTGGCCTCGGCCAGGGCGTGCAGCGGGCTGATCGCCAGCGCGTCGGCGCCATGCCGCGCGGCGCTGCGCAGCAGGTCCTCGAGGGCGGCGCTGTCGCCCAGGCCGCCGTCGCCGGGGCGGCGCAGGGCATAGACCTGGGCGGCCAGACCCCAGCGACGCGAGCGACCCGGGGCGAGGCTGGCCAGGGACGGGCAGCTCGGCGGCGCCATCGCCACCGCCCATTCCCGTTGCTCCAGCGACAGCTGCGCATAGCCGCTGCGGGCCTGCGCCGGCAGGCGGCCTTCGGCGTCCAGGCGCAGGGCGATCCGCGTGCCGTCCTCGTAGACCAGTTCGCCCGGGGTGCCGGCGGGGCCGAGCGCTTGCTCCAGCGGCTGGCCGCATTCGCCGACCAGCAGTCCGAGGTTGGCGCTGTCCTCGCGCAGCCGGGCCAGCGCGGCCAGGCTCTGTTCGATCTGTTGCGGACTCTGCGCCGGATAGCCGAGTGCTTCCAGCAGGCCGCGCTGGACCTCCGGGTCGACCCGCTGCGGCCGTCCGTTGGCGTCCTGCCAGTCGAGTTGCAGGCCCACGGCGGCGGCCAGTTCGGCCAGGCGTGCGTCACTCATGGGCGGGCTCCAGGCTGACCGCGATGCTGCGGGGACTTAGGCGGCCGCGGCGATACTCGGCACAGGCGAGGTTGTCGAGGAACAGCACCCGGGTGGCGGCCGTCGGCGGCTCGACTTCCGCTTCGAGCGGAGAAGGGTTGAAGTCGATTCGCCAGTCACTGCCGTCACCGAGTCGCCAGCGCGCCGACAGCGCGGCGCCGGCGATGGTGGTCACGCCCAGCGAACGGGCGCCGCGCAGGCGCGGGATCAGGTGTTCGTGACGGATTTCCAGCAGTTGCCGGTAGAAGCCACGCCAGGCCGGGTCGCAATCGGCCAGGCCGGGACGCGAGCGCTCGAAGGTCTCCACCGCGTTGGGGTCGGGGAGCGAAGCCAGGGTGGCGCCCTCGCCGAAGCGGCCGAACTCGCCGAACTCCTTGCGTCGTCCCTCGCGGACCGCGTCCGCCAGTTCGCCCTGGTGATCGGTGAAATACAGGAACGGTTCGCGCGCGGCGCATTCCTCGCCCATGAACAGCAGCGGAATCATCGGCGCGAGCAGTTGCAGCGCTATCGCCAGGCGCAACGCCTGGGGTTCGGCGAGGACGCTGAGACGCTCGCCGAAGGCGCGGTTGCCGACCTGGTCGTGGTTTTGCAGAAACAGCACGAAGGCGTCCGGCGCCAGGTCGGCACTCGGTTCGCCGCGCGGCCGGCCGTGGCGGTTGGCTTCGCCCTGGTAGACGAAGCCTTCGGCCAGGCAGCGCGCCAGGCAGCGCAGCGGCTCGGGGTAGTCCTGGTAGTAGCCGTCGTTCTCGCCGGTGAGCAGGACGTGCAGCGCATGGTGGCCATCGTCGTTCCACTGTGCGTCGTAGCCCTGGCGCAGCAGGCTGGCGCGGTTGTCGTCGTTCTCCAGGACCAGGTGCACATGGCGCTCGGGGCCGGCGGCGCCGCGCAGGCGGCGGGCCATCTCGACGAGGAACGCGCTATCGGGAATCGCGTGCACGGCATCGAAGCGCAGGCCGTCGACGCGATAGTCGAGCAGCCACATCAGGGCGTTCTCATAGAAGAACTCGCGGACTTCGCCGCGACGGAAATCGATGGCCTGGCCCCAGGGCGTCTGCCGGTCGTCGCGGAAGAACGCGGCGGCGTACTGCGCGAGGTAGTTGCCGTCCGGGCCGAAGTGGTTGTAGATCACGTCGACGAAGACCATCAGGCCCATGCCGTGAGCGCTGTCGATCAGATGCTTGAGTTGCTCGGGCGTGCCGTAGGCCGACGCCGGGGCGAACGGCAGCACGCCGTCGTAGCCCCAGTTGCGGCGACCGGGAAACTCGCCCAGTGGCATCAGCTCCACGGCGGTCACGCCCAGTTCCACCAGGCGCGGAAGGAAGTGCTCGACCTCGGCGTAGGAGCCGAACAGGCCGACGTGCAGCTCGTAGATCACCGCTTCGTGCCAGGGCCGCCCGCGCCACTCGTCGACGCGCCAGGCGTAGGCGCCATGGTCCAGCACCTGGCTGTGTCCATGCACGCCGTCGGGCTGGAACTGCGAGGCCGGGTCCGGCACCCCGGGGCGACCATCGATGCGGTAACGGTAGCGGGTGCCGGGCGGACAGGGCAGGGTCGCCTCGAACCAGCCGCTGTCGCTGCCTTCCAGCGGCCAGTCGCGGCCGTCGGCGGTCTCGACCCGGACCTCACGGGCGTCCGGAGCCCAGAGGCCGAAGCAGGTCCGGCCGTTGCCTTGGAACTGGGCGCCGAAGCGGCGCCGGATCGCCATCACTGGCGTACCCCGCGCAGGGCCGGAGCGGTATTCCTCAACAGGCGCCGGTACAGGCGGTTGTAAGGCTCCACCGAGTCGCTCCAGAACATCGGCGCGGCCATCGCCTTGCAGCGCATGGCGTTGAGCAGCGAGGGACAGTGGTAGACGTTGATCGCGCGCATCACCGCATCGAGGTAGCTCTGCGCGGTTTCCTCACGGAACAGGAAGCCGGTGACGCCGTCGACGATGGTATCGGCGAGGCCGCCGGTGCAGCGCGCGATCGGCAGCGAGCCGAAGCATTGCGCATAGAGCTGACTGAGCCCGCAGGGCTCATAACGCGAGGGCATGAGCAGGAAGTCGCTGCCGGCGTAGATACGGCGGGCCTCGGTCTCGTCGAAACCGATGTGCACGCCGACCTGGCCGGGATGACGCCGGGCGAGTTCGAGCATGGCCTTCTCCAGGTTCGGCTCGCCACGGCCGATGCTGACCAGACGGCCGCCGGCCTGGAGCAGGGCATCGCTGATCTCCAGGGTCAGGTCGATGCCTTTCTGCTGCACCAGGCGCGAGACCACCGCGAACAGCGGCCCCTTGCCCGGCTCCAGGCCGAAACGCTCCTCCACGTAGCGCGTGTTGGCGCGCTTGCCGGCCCATTGGCGGGCGCTGAAGCAGGCCACCAGGTGCGGATCGCAGTGCGGCTGCCAGCTATCGTCGATACCGTTGACGATGCCGCTGAGCTGACGCTTCTCGACCTTGTACTTGAGGATGCCGTGCAGGCCGCAGCCGTATTCCGGGGTAGTGATTTCCTGGGCGTAGGTCTCGCTCACCGTGGTGATGTGGTGGGCATGGGCGATGCCGGCCTTGAGGAACGACAGGCGCCCGTGGAACTCCATGCTTTCGTGGCTCAGCGCTTCGTCGGGGAGGCCCAGTTCGGCGCTGCATTGCAGGTCGCAGAGGCCCTGGTAGGCGAGGTTGTGGATGGTAAACAGGCTCGGCGTGCGCACGCCGTTCCAGGCCATGTAGGCCGGCGTCAGCGCCGACGGCCAGTCGTTGGCGTGCACCAGGCCCGGTTGCCAGCCCTGGGCGCCGCGTCCACCGGCGATCTCGGCGGCGGCCAGGCACAGGCGGGCGAAGCGCAGGTGGTTGTCCGGCCAGTCGTTGCCCTGGTCGTCCATGTACGGCGTACCCTCGCGCTCGTAGAGCAGCGGGCAGAGCACCAGCATGACTTCCAGGCCGTCGTCGAGGGTCACCAGGCCGATCTCGCAGGGCGGGATCGCCGCCCGGCCGGGCAGGCTGCCGATGATCCGCAAGTCGCGGCAGCGCTCCAGCACCTGGCGATAGCCGGGCAGCAGGACTCGCACCGAATGCTCGCGCTTGAGGACCCTCGGCAGCGCGGCGGAAAAGTCGCCGAGTCCGCCGACCTTGACGAAATCGCTGAGCTCGGCGGTAACGAAGAGTATCCGATCCCTCTGTTGCGGCGGGTCCTGCGGGTGCAGCAGCGACGGAAAAGCGGTCAGTACCGCGGGTTCTTCCAGGCAAACGCCTGCAACAGAATGTCCCATGTCATCCTCCGGTCGTACGTTGTCCTTGGCGTTGGTCGATCGGACTCCGTCGCGCCGTGGCATGGGCGAAGTCCTTGCTAGGGGTGACCGGAGGGGAGCGCCGGAAGTTTAGTTTTTTTTACCGGTGGCTCGGCTTGCGAGAAGCCGCGCCAGGGGGTTGCCGGCGAGACGACGGGCGCAACGGGTTGCCGAATGCAAGGCTCGGCAGGGGCTTTCTTGCAAATTGCAAATATCAATTCGCCGCTTTGTTTTTCAACCTATTGATTTATAAGAAATTAATTTTCAAGAAGAATTGGTACGCCTTCTGCTCGAAAGGGATGCGCCTGATTACCGGCGTCAAAGAATCTGATGAGACAGGAGGCCAGCAATGCTAGACACCGATGAAAACGTGGTTGAGTACCTGGAAGAGCATTTCAAGGATGTGCGCGTCAGTTGCGAACCTCGCCCTGACGGCGCGTTGCTGGTGACCTTGCGTAATAACCAGGGCAAGCGCCTGATGAGCCGGGCGATCTCCGGCCAGGAGCAGAGCAGCCCGCTGTTGCTGAACCAGGTGCTGGAACGCATCCGCCGGGACCTGATCATCGACCAGGGGCCGTTGCAGACGCGCGACAGCGACTATTTCCGCAAGCGCATCGACCTGCTCACGTTCCGCGACAGCGACAACCAGCATCTCACTCATCGCAAGGTCCTGGTCGCCGGCGGCAAGCTGCGTACCATGAGCCTGGCTCGCTGAGCAGGCTGTTTCAGCTCCGGGTCGGTCAGTCGCCGACCCGGCCTTCCGACGCATGGTCCGAACCAAATCCGTCTTCGCCCCCTCCATCTAGAAGTCATCCCTACGATGGAGGCGGACATGCGTTTTCCCACTTCTGCATCATCGGGCGCGACAGCGACCACTCCACGCAACCCCTCGAGGGATCCGGACGAATATCCGGTTCCTGACCACGAAAGCCACGTCCCCCAGGAATTCCCGGAAGAGATTCCGATGGAACAGCCCAACGAAGAGCCCCTCTCGCCCATACCGGAGCCCTGAATGCCCGGTTTCCATCCAGGAGGAGCGGAACATGAGCGCAGACCCTCGGCAGAGACTGGTGGTGGCCCATAGTGTCGATCCCGCGGCCGCCGAACACGAAGTGCAGGGCAACCTGGCCCTGGCGCGCTGGCTGGCGGAAGTCCAGAAGCTGGAGTTCGGCGGCCGCTACGAACCCGAATTGCACCAGCGAGGCCCCCTCTACCTGGTCCCGACCCGCACCCTGGTCGGCAGGGAGACCGCCGTGCGCCTGGGCGTGAACAGTGACGAAGATCTGCTCGGCGGTTTCGTCGAGCACGCGTTCATCGCCGGCAAGGCCATCGTCCATCCGCTGCCGCGCGGCGGCGTGGCGCCGGAAGGCTGGAACCCGCTGTTCGCGGAGAAGGTCCGCGACGTCGTGCTCAACGGCGTCAGCGTCTTCAGCCTGGCCGACGCACACCGCGCCGGCGCTCGCATGCTCGCCGAAGGACCGGTGCGGGCCAAGCTGGCGGAGGCCTGTGGCGGCCTCGGCCAGTACGTGGCGCACGACCTCGACGAACTGGACGCTTGGCTCGGCGGGCTGGAGGAGCGTCAGTTGGCGCAGGGCCTGGTACTGGAAGCCAACCTGGAGAGCATCGTCACCCACAGCGTCGGCCAGCTCCGGGTCAACGGTTTCCTGCTGAGCTACCACGGTCACCAGCACCAGACCCGCAACGCGCGCGGCGAACTGGTCTATGCCGGCTCCGACCTGCTGGTGGCGCGCGGTGGCTACGCCGAGCTGCTGGCCCTGGACCTGGCCCGTGAGGTGCGCCAGGCCATCGAGTACGCGCGGATCTTCGACACCGCCGCGGCGATCTTCTTCCCCGGCTGCTTCGCCTCGCGGCGCAACTACGACATTGCCCAGGGCCGGGACGGCAACGGTCGGGAGCGCTTCGGCGTGCTCGAGCAGTCCTGGCGGGTCGGCGGCGCGAGCAGCGCCGAGATCGCCGCGCTGGAAGCCTTCCGCGCCGATCCGGGGCTGCCCGCGGTGCGCGCCGCGTCGTTCGAGATCCACGAAGACAAGCGCCTGCCGGACAACAGCCGGGTGATCTACCGCGGTCCCGACGAACACGGCGACTTCCTGCTCAAGTATGCGATGACGGGGGAGGCATGACGGCGAACAGCGAACGCATCCGCATCGGGGTCGGCGACGACCGGATCGAAGGCACCTTCCTCAGCCCCCGGGCGAAGGTTCCCGGCGTGCTCTTCGTGCACGGCTGGGGCGGCAGCCAGCAGCGCGACCTGAAGCGCGCCCAGGGCATCGCCGGGCTCGGCTGCGTGTGCCTGACCTTCGACCTGCGCGGCCACGGCGCGGAAAGCGGGCGCCAGGCGCTGGTGACGCGCGAGGACAACCTGCAGGACCTGCTCGCCGCCTACGACCGGCTGGTGGCCCACCCGGCCATCGACAGCGAGGCGATCGCGGTGGTCGGCACCAGCTATGGCGGCTACCTGGCGGCGATCCTCAGCCAGTTGCGCGCGGTGCGCTGGCTGGCCTTGCGGGTGCCGGCGATCTACCGCGACGAGGATTGGCTGACGCCCAAGCTGCTGCTCGACCGCGAGGATCTCAGCGAATACCGCAGCAGCCTGATCCCGGCCGCCAGCAACCGAGCCCTGCAGGCCTGCGCGGGATTCCGCGGCGATGTGCTGCTGGTGGAGTCGGAGTTCGACAGCTATGTGCCGCACTCGACCATCATGAGTTTCCGCGCCGCCTTCCAGCAGACCCATTCGCTGACCCACCGGATCATCGACCACGCCGACCATGCGCTCAGCAGCGAGGCGGCGCAGGACGCCTATACCTCGATCCTGGTGGACTGGATCACCGAGATGGTGGTCGGCGAACGTCTCAGCATCACCCCGGCCTACGCCACCATCCATCCGGCTTTCTGAACGCTCCGCGACGGCGAGCCTCCCACCTTCCGTGGGTGCTGGTTGCTGCCCACGTTCCGTGCCGGCAGGCGCCGGCGCCGACAGACGCGAGAAATCCCGGACAGCTCCGGGCCAAGGAGAGCGAAATGAACCAGACCAACCTCGACGACACCCTCGACGTACTCAACGACCTGCTGCAAACCAGCAAGGATGGCGAGGCCGGTTTCCACGCCTGCGCCGAGGACCTGCGCGACCCGCAGTTGAAGGCGGCGATGCTGGAGCAGAGCCGCGACTGCGCCGCGGCCGCCGACGAGCTGGAGCGGATCGTCCTGGAACTGGGTGGCAAACCCAAGGACAGCACCAGTTTCGCCGGTGACCTGCATCGGCGCTGGGTCGACCTGAAGTCACTGGTCACCGGCAAGGACGAAGAGGCGGTGCTCAACGAATGCGAGCGCGGCGAGGATGTCGCCAAGCACCGCTACCAGGCGGCGCTGGAAAAATCGCTGCCGGCGGAGATCCACCAGTTGATCGAGCGCCAATACCAGGGCGTACTCCGTCACCACGACCGGGTCCGAGCCCTGCGCGACGCCCGCGCCTGAGCCGACCCCGCGAGGAGGAGCGCGCCATGAGCCAGTCCCTGGCTTTCCTGCTCATCGGCCTGGCCACGCTGGTGGGTTTCTACGACCTGTGGGCCTTCGTCAGCGTGTTCCGCAGCGATCGCAGCGTGAATTCGAAAGCCCTGTGGTCGTTGCTGATCGCGGTGCTGCCGGTGCTCGGCGTGCTGATCTGGGCGGTCGCCGGCCCGCGTGCGGCGACCGCCCGTCCTCGCGACTGAACTCGGCGGAGGAACGCGCGCTCAGCCAGAGAGAGTGCCGGAGCACTCGGATAACAAACCGATGAGGAGCGACCATGAACGCCATCGAATTGCTGGTCCATGACCACGAGACCGTGAAGAAACTGCTCAACGAACTCAGCGAGACCACCGAACGGGCGCTGAAGAAGCGCAGCGAGCTGCTGGGCAGGCTGGAGCTGGAACTGGTGCTGCACACCGCCATCGAGGAAGACATCTTCTATCCGGCGATCAGGGAAAGCGGCGGCAAGGAAGAGCTGAAAATGTACTACGAGGCCAAGGAGGAACACCGCACGGTGGATTCCCTGGTCCTTCCCGACCTCAAGCGCACCCGCCCGGATACCGTGCAGTTCGCCGGCCGGGTCAAGGTGCTCAAGGAACTCCTCGAACACCACATCGAGGAGGAAGAGGGCGAACTATTCCCACGCGCCCGGCAATTGCTCGACGCCGCCGCCCTCAAGCAACTCGGCCAGGCCATGCAGCAGCACAAGAAAGAGCTGAAAGCGCGCCTGGAAAAACGGGCGGCCTGAGGCATGCGCGAAGAAGACCGCGCCTTGCTCGAGGAACTCCTGCTGGCACGTGGCCCCGGTGGCCAGGAAGACGAGGTCAGGGCCATCTGCCAGCGGGAACTCGAGGGCTGTTGCGACGAGGTCGGCAGCGATGCCGCCGGCAACCTGGTCGCGCGCATCAGCCCGCCGCACCTGCCGCGCGAGCAGGCGCGGCGGGCCGCGGTGCGGCTGCTCGCGCACCTCGACGAGATCGCCATGATCGTCAAGCGCGTCGAGGCCGACGGTACCCTGCGCGTAGTGGCGCTCGGCGGCGCCCAGCCGGTGAGCTTCGGCGTCTGTCCGGTACAGATCCTGGCCGGCGAGGCGGTACTCGACGGCGTGCTGTCCTACGGCAGCATGCATGCTACCGGCGAGTCGCCGCAGGGCTCCGACGTGCTCTCGGGCGCGGTGCACTGGCGCGACGTACACGTGGTCACCCGGCGCAGCGCCGAGGAGCTGGCGAACCTGGGCGTGCGACCGGGTACCCGCGTGGTGCTCAACCGTCTGTGGCGGCGCCCGTTGTACTTCCAGGATTGCGTCGCCGCGCACTTCCTCGACGACCGCGCACCGCTGCTCGCCGTGCTCGGCGTGGCTCGCGAGATCGCCCGGCGCCGCGATGAGTTGCACGGCGACCTCTACCTGGTGCTCACCACCATGGAGGAGGAGAGTAACGCCGGCGCGCTGTTCGCCGCGCGCCGACTGCCGGGCGACATCAGCATCGCGGTGGAAGTCGGCCCAACGGTAGCCGAATACGGCACCCGGCTGTGCCGCGACCCGATCGTCAACAGCGGCGACTCCAAGGGTTATTACAGCCGCCATGTCACCGACCGCCTGTTGCGCGCCGCCGAACGCTGCCAGTACCAGCCGCAGGCGGCGCTGCTGGTGGACTTCGCCTCGGACGCCAGCGCGCTGCTGAGCCACGGCGAGGCCGCGCAGGTCGGCTGCATCGGCATTCCGACCGAGAACACCCACGGTTTCGAGATCGTCCTGGAAGAGGGCATCGAGGCTTGCCGGCGGACGCTGGTCGAGTTCCTCGTGCAACCGCCGGACGACGAAGCCTGACCGATAACCGAAGCAAGGAGAATTCCATGAACGAATACCTGCCGACTTCGACGGCCAATGGCCTGCCGCACAACCTGCAGCGCGGCGAGCGACTCGCTTCCATCGGCGCCGGACTGGTCCTGGCCGGCTTCGGCCTGGCCCGCGGTGGCTTGCCCGGCGCCTGCAAGGCGGTCGCCGGCGGCCTGCTGGTCAGCCGCGGGTTGAGTGGGCATTGCCATGTCAAGGGCCTGCTCAATGAACCGCGAGAAGAGTTGCAGTTGCTGCGCGAAGAGGTGCAGCACCTGACCCGCCGCCTGCAGCGCCTGCAGGAGCGCCAGCGCGACGACTCGCGGCAGGACGCTGCGCTGGACGCCGAACTGCCGCCGAACCTGCCGTGATAGCCATGGGCCCTGCGCCTGGCGCAGGGCCCATCGAAGAGAGGAGGGCGAGACGATGGCCAGCCATCTGTTCCTGATCAGCTACATCCTCGACGACCAGCCGATGACCTGCGAATTGCACAGCGAGGCGGATACCCTCAGCCGCGAAGAGGCCCGCCGCCACTTGGAGGCACTGCATCGACCGCACGACGCCGAGGCGATCAGCGATATCCAGGTCAGCAAGGTGGAGCGTACCCATGAGCCGGGCACCACGCCGGGACACTACCAGCAGCCCTGACGGCGGGAGGGGAAAAAGAAGGGGGGAGGGGCTCAGCCGGTGCCGGTCTGGAGTTCCGCCTCGAACTCGCCGAAGCGCCTGATTTCCTCGCGCAGGTTGAGGATGAAGGCGCTGAGGTCGCTGAAGCTGCTGCTCTTCAGGAAGTCGCTGTTGGGCACGATGTAGAGCGCGCCGTGGGGGCCGTCGACGCGGCAACTGATGGTCACCGTGAAGTCGGGGTTCAGTTGGCACTGGCAGTCGTGGTCGCGCAGTTCCTCCTCGAGGATCTTCTTCAGGTACAGGTAGGAAAGGTTCATCTGGTCAGGTCTCCCCAGTTCGCGAAGCGCAAGAAAAAGATCCACTCCGTCCCTGGAGCGGGATTAGCCTGAATCAGAGAGAAACCGTCGATACGTACAACGGTAGGGATAACTATAGGCGCCGCGCCGATGAAATACCGGCCACATCCAGAATCTGCGGGATAAGCTGTATCCCGCATGAGGCGCGGGATGCAGAATGCAAGAAGTCGTGCAGAACGCTCATGTCGGAGTGCGATCATGACGGGCGAAAAGCCCGTTCGGCGCTCCTTATGGGCATTCGAAAGAACTTTTCGCCCATATGGTTATATGGATTTTCTTGATATTTCCTCTAGGAACCTCGCCGGCTCGTTGGCGAAGAAGCCGATCTTTTTTGCCGGGTTTCCCGCATCGCCCGCCGCAATCCCCTTGCCACCCCGTAACCGAGCAGGCAGCCGAGCAGGGTAGCGCCGACCTGCAAGACCAACCCCAGGGCATTGGCCAGGCTCGGCGAGCGTGCGAGTACGCCGGCTTCGGGCCAGAACGCCAGCCATACCGCGACGAAGGCGAGCACCAGGTCGTACCAGGCGCCGCTGACCCCGCCCGGGCGGTAGCCGCGAACGAAAACGATGAAGGCGCTGAAGGCCAGGGCCAGCAGCAGGGTGCCGAAGGCCTGGCTGAGGGTATCGGGTCCGGACATGGCGGGTTCTCCTCAGGGCGCCAGGCGCAGGCACTGGCGCTTGTGCAGGCCGAGACGGACTTCGTCGAGCAGCGCTTCGGCGCAGGCGAACACCCTGGCGGCCTCCACTTCCGCGACGTCGCCGGCGCGGCTGAAATCGTCGATGCGCAGGCCGGCGGGCAGGCTCGGGACCTCCACCAGCGTCCAGTCCAGGCCGCTGACCGTGAGGCTGCGCTCGAGCCCGGCACCCAGTTGCTCCTCGCCGGCATCGCGCGGCGCCACCAGCCATTGCCAATGGCCAAGCAGGAACAGGCGCGGTACCTCGGCGCGCAGGGCGCCATCGATCAGCGCGGCGCAGATCGGCGGCAAGGCTTCGGCGGCGTAGTCGGACAACGGCGCGAACAGCAGGTCGAGACCAGCAGCCGCCTGGCTGACCTCGATCGACGACGCCAGGCTGGCTGGCTTGCAGCGCAGCCCGGGGCGCGCCTGCAGGCTGTTGAGATCGGCTTGCAAGGCGCTGACTTCGATCTGTCGCTGCAAGGCGGCGGCGATCAGCGCCTGGCTCAGGCTGTCGTGGGGATGGAATATCCCCAGCTTCAGGGTTGCGGTTTCCAGATTGCGCATGGGAACTCCGGGGTCGGTGCGGTGGAAAGGAGATGTCCCTACCTGCATATCGAAAGCCATACTCCGGACAAGGTTCCGGCGAATGGAATTCGCCGGCCGCGCCGGGGTCTTCCGAAAGGTCGGCCAAGTTCCTGGGGCGAGCCAGCGAGCGGCCGGAAGACGTTCTTCGTACTACCTTGCTGGGTGTGCCTTGCAGCCCGGGTCGAGCAGCCGACGAGTGAACACGTCCATGAAAACCACAAGAAAACCGAAAGTCCCCTTGAACCAGGCCACGCGCAACCGCCTGCTCGACGAAGCGGTCGACGACTACGCGATCCACACCCTGGACAGCGCTGGCCGTATCGCCAGCTGGAGCGCCGGCGCGGCGCGCCTGTTCGGCCACGACGCGAGCGAGATCCTCGGCCGCGACTACGCCTGCTTTCACACCCGCAAGGACCGCGACGCCGGCGTTCCGCAACAGGCGCTGCGCCAGGCGGATGCCGAGGGCCGCTTCGAGACCGAGGGCTGGCGGGTGCGCAGCAACGGCAAGCGCTTCTGGGCGCAGGTGGTGATCGACGCCATCCGCGACAGCCAGGGCCAGTTGCTCGGCTTCGCCCAGCTGATCCACGACCTCAGCGAAGGGCGCGCGGCCAAGGAGGCGCTGCGGCGCAGCCAGGAGCAGTTCCGCCTGCTGGTGCAGAGCGTTACCGACTACGCCATCTACATGCTCGACCACCGCGGGCGGATCACCAACTGGAACCTCGGCGCCCAGCGGATCAAGGGCTACCTGCCGGAAGAGGTGATCGGCCGGCACTTCTCCTGCTTCTACACCCCCGAAGACCGCGAGGCCGGCGAGCCGGCCCGCGGCCTGGCCGCCGCCGAACGCGAAGGGCGTTTCGAGAAGGAAGGCTGGCGGGTGCGCAAGGACGGCAGTCGCTTCTGGGCCAACGTGGTGATCGATCCGATCCGCGACAGCGATGGCCGGCTGATCGGCTTCGCCAAGGTAACCCGTGACATCACCCACCGGATCGAAGCCGAACGCGAACTGGAACGGGCCCGCCAGGAGCTGTTCCAGGCCCAGAAGATGGAGTCCCTGGGGCACCTCACCGGCGGCGTGGCCCACGACTTCAACAACCTGCTGACGGTGATCATCGGCAGCCTCGGGCTGCTGAAGAAACGCCTGCCCGGCGACCAGCGCACCGCCGACCTCTTGCAGAACGCCCTGGAGGCCGCCCAGCGCGGCGCCAACCTGACCCAGCGGATGCTTTCCTTCGCCCGCAAGCAACGTCTCGATCCGCAGCCCTGCGCGATCCCCGACCTGTTGCGCGGGATGACCGACCTGCTGATCCATTCCCTGGGACCGAGCGTATCGATCGAGACGCGCTTTCCCCTGGATCTCGACCTCGGCCTGACCGACGCCAACCAGCTCGAACTGTCCATCATCAACCTTGCCACCAACGCCCGCGACGCCATGCCCAACGGCGGGCGCATCGTCTTTTCCGCGAGCAACCAGCGGGTGCCGGCGGACAATCCCCATCGCCTCGCACCGGGCAACTATATCTGCCTGAGCATCAGCGACACCGGCAGCGGCATGGACGAGGAAACCCTGCGCCGTGCGGTGGAACCCTTCTACACCACCAAGGGAATTGGGCGTGGCACCGGGCTGGGCCTGTCGATCGTCGACGGCCTCGCCGAGCAGCTCGGCGGCCGGCTCACCCTGGAGAGCCAGCCGGGCGTCGGCACCACCGCGAACATCTGGATACCCGCCGTCCCGCGAACCCCGGAAAGCGCCCGTACGGGCAATGGCGCGACGCCGCAGCCGCCCAGCGAAAGCGAGCGGGTGCGCTTGTCCTGTCGAGTACTGGTGGTGGACGACGACCCGCTGGTGTTGAACAACACCGCGGCGATGCTGGAGGACCTCGGTTGCTCGGTACTCAAGGCCGACTCCGGCAGCCTGGCCCTGGAGATTCTCACGGCGACGCCGGAGCTGGACATCCTCCTGACCGACCAGGCGATGCCACGGATGAACGGCAGCCAGTTGGTGGAGCGGGTCATGGCCCAGGGCCGGCCGCTGAAGATGGCCCTGGCCACCGGCTTCGCGGAAAAGATCGAAGGCGCGGCGGCACAGTTGCCCAAGCTGGCCAAGCCGTTCGGCCAGGAAGAGTTGTACCTGTTCCTGACCGGCACGCTGAAGGCCGGCTGAGCCTCAGCGCAGGTACTCGCCGCTGCCGGCCAGGCTTTGCCCCCAGAGCTCGATGAAGATGAAGGCGGTGGTCAGCAGGGTCAGGAAGCCGACGCCGAGGATGCAGAAGGCGTAGAACAATGTCTGCCGCTCCTGCATGCGCATGAACAGCGGCAGGCCGGTGAACAGCAGGCGTACCGAGTAGGCGCAGGCAGCCGCCGCGGCCAGCAGCAGGAGGATCCGCCAGGGCACCAGGGCGACGATCCCGGCGAGCATCAAGGGCACGGCGATCGCCGTGGTGAAGGTCAGGCTGCCCGGTACGCTGGGGCGCGACGGCGTGCGGAACAGCACCCAGCGTACGAATAAGCCCATGATCACCACGCCGGCGACGAAGCCCAGGTAACACATCGTCGCCAGCAGCAGGGCGCTGCCGCTGGAGAGGTGTTGCACGCTGTCGTTGCCCGGCAGCGACCAGCCGACCTGGGTAGTGCCGATGAACAGGCAGGCCGCCGGCAGCAGCGGCAATAGCAACAGCGGAACGAGGAAGGCGAAAGGGTGATGGTCGTAGTCCTGGCGCAGACGAGGCCAGGCATTGGAGGGACTGATCAGTAGCCGAGCCATTTCGCGGGTCATGACGGGCACCTCTTTTCTGTGGCGTTCAGGAGTCTGGACCGGCCCGGCGCGAGGGGGTTCAGGTGGCGTGCCGGGCGGTCCGCGACCGCCCATCCAGGGCCTTGAACCGGAAGACGCGGGGAGCGCCGAAAGACAAACGTCCCTGTCTTCCGGAGGAGCCCATGACCACCTACGAAATCCAGCACATGCGCGGCTGGCGGCGTTTCGCCCGCACCGTGCGCGCCGCCAGCCGGGCCGAGGCGGAACGCCTGTGCCTGCCCTGGGAGTGGGTGGATGGCGAGGTCCTCGCGGTGATTCCGGCCGAGGCCGAGGTGGCCGAGCGCTGGCAGCGCCTGAACGAGGATCTGGTGGAAGGCCTGGAGCGCCTCAGGCGGGACGAGTGACCCGCAGGCCGACCACGGCGATCCGCTCGGCTTCGCGGTAGGCGGGGCTGTCCAACTCTTCGGCGAACACGTCCGGGTCCAGTTCCTGGTAGTCCCAGTCCCACTCCCGAGACGCCAGGCGTTCGCGGATGCGGGCGAGGAACGGATCGCCGCCTTCGACCATCGCCACCCCGGTATACAACAGCAGGCTGCCGCCGGCTTCCAGGCGCTCGAGGGCGGCATCGACGATTGCCAGCGAGAGCCCGGCGCCGAGCATCCCGCCACCATGCCGGTAGGCGCGCTCCGAGGCATCCAGGAGATAGGGCGGGTTGGCCACGATCAGGTCGAAGCGACCGGGCGCCTGGCTCAGCAGGTCGCTACGCGCCAGGGTCAGGTTACCGACCCCCGCCAGCGCCGCGTTGACCCGCGCCAGGTCGAGCGCCGCCGGATTGATATCCAGCCCGTGTACTTCGGCGTCCGGGCAGGCCATGGCGATGCGGATCGCGCCGGGGCCGGCGCCGCAGCCGATATCCGCCGCACGGCGGATGCGTGCCGGATCGGACGATGCCAGGTGGCTGCGGATCAGCCGGTCGAAGCGGTAGGTGTCGGGGCCGAAGAACACCGCGTCGGCGGCCAGGGTAGGGAAGGCCGAATGGACGAACAGTTGCTCGCCGAGGCTGGAGACGCGCACCTGGCTGCGCCAGCCGTCCGCCTCGCGGCGGATCAGGTCGGCGCCGGCAAGAAGGGTCAGCCAGTCGGCCGGCAGGCTTTCCCCGGCGAATGCCCGGCTCCAGCCGAAGATGCCGGCCAGGTCCCGGGCCATGCGGTTTTCCGGGCGGGCGTTGACGCGCTCATGGGTAGCCGGGGTGACGGTGACGAAACGGTAGTCCTGGCCTCGCAACCAGTTGCCGAGGCTGACCAGGACGTCCAGGCGCGGATCATGCAGGCTGGGCATGGGCGGCCCTCCAGCGCTGGCTGAACATCCGCGTGGCAAGGAGACCGGCGGGCCCGTGGTGGAGGTGCGGGGCCATCAGTTCGAGAAGGCGTGCGACGCCCTGCTCGGGGGATAGCCGCAGCAGCTCGCGCCGCAGCGCGACCTGCTCGGCGTCCACGTCTCCGCCCGCCGTCGCCGGATCCGCCAGCGGTGCAAGCGGGTCCCTGTCCGCCGGAGCGGGTGCTTGCCAGTCGCCAGCGATCCAGTCGTACAGCAACTGCTGCTCGTAGGGAGTGAAGACTCCGAACATTGCCGCCCGGTCGCCCTCGATCAGGTTCCAGAAGCGGCTGCCGCGCGGATCGGCATGGCGCCGGATCCAGCCCTCTTCCTCCAGGCAGGCGAGAAACGCCGGGAACCGCCCGGGCACCGCCAGCCACTGGTTCACCGTGCGCCCGCCGATCCGGCAACGATCCGAATGCATCCCGGCGGCGTAGGGGCGCTTGCGCTCGAACATGGCCAGCAATTCTTCCTCGAGATCGAAGCCGTCGATTACCTGCGTAGTGCTCAGGCCGACCTCGTTCAGGCGGTAGCCGTTCCTCACCCGTTCGAGGAAGGCCGCGCGCCCGCCAAGCTGCGGCAGGTTGTCGTAGAGCGCGCGCAGGGCCTTGCGCGCATGCCCGCTGGCGGCGTTGTCGATGGTCACGTGCAACTGGAAGTAGTAGGGGTCGAAGCCCAGCTCGCGCAGCTCCTGAGTGGTGATCAACAGGTGCAGCGGCGGTTGCTCGTAGCCGAGGTTGTAGCCGATCACTTCGGGCAGGTAGTCCGCGGCGAGGTGGCCGAGGGCGAGTTGCTGGGTGCCCTGCAGGTAGTGGAGGTCGCTGAGGCCTTCGACTTCCTCGCTGCCGATGCTGGCCAGCAGGCGCCGGTAGAGCAGGACGTGGTTGCGTGCCGGGACGCCGTCGCCGAGTTCTTCGAGGAAGGTCTCCAGCAGCGGCCGCAGGCGTTCCTCGCCATGATGCGGCAACAGCCCATAGAGCCAGGCGCCGTCGACCAGCTTGGTCGGGGCCACGCTGCGAATGAAGTGCATCGCCTGGGAGGGAACCTGGAAGTAGCGTCGCCCTTCGCCGCGCCGACGTGCCCGGAGGTATTCGGCATGCGCCTCGGCGGTGCGCCGGGCCCCGGCGTCGAGCCAGGCCGGCCAATCGGCGGGGTCCTCCGGCAGGTCGTCGTCATGGGTGGCGGCCAGGCTCAATTGCTGGTCGAGGAACTCGCCGGCGGCTTCGAGGTGCTCGCGGGGCTCGTCGAGCAGGGCGTGGTACAGGTCGCGGACCCTGGGCGAAGGGCTTGCACTGGAGGCAGGGAGGGGCGAAGACAGGCTCATGTCGCGTTCCTTGTCGTGGGTTTGCGGGGGCGGCCGGGGCGACCACACATATGGGTGCGAGTGACACCAGGGGAAAAAGGTTTCACTGGCAGGATCGGCGGCGCGCCGGGGAACCTCACGGCGGAAAAAACGAACCTCGACGGCACTCCGGCGTCTTCCCGAGACAATCCCCGGGAGCTGCGCCGATGACCCACGACCTGGCCGCCAGCGGCCTTCGCTTCGGCATCGAGGAAGAATTCTTCCTGCTCGATGCCTCCGACCTGGACATCGTCCGCTCCGCCCCCGCCGGATTCGTCGCGGCCTGCCGTGACACGCTCGGCGAGCATTTCGCCGAGGAGATGTTCGAATGCCAGGTCGAGGTGGCCAGCCCGGTGTTCTCCACCCTGGCCGAGGCCGCGCGCTTCCACGGTCAGGCCCGGCAACGCCTGGCGCATCTGGCCATGGAATTCGGCCTGCGCTCGCTCTGCGTCGGCACCCACCCCTTCGCCGACTGGCGGCGGGCGCGAAGCAACCCGGCGGCGCACTTCGCCCGCCTGTTCGAGGACCAGGGGCGGGTGGCCCGGCGCAGCCTGGTCTGCGGCCTGCACGTGCATGTGGAGATACCGCCGAGCCACGACCGCATGGCTGTGCTCCAGCGCGTGTTGCCGTGGCTGCCGCTGCTGCTGGCGTTGAGCGCATCCTCGCCGTTCCGCGGCGGCCGGCGCAGCGGCCTGGCGAGCTATCGACGGGCACTCTGCGGCGAGTGGCCGAGGATGAACATTCCTCCTGCCTTGCCCGACGAGGACGCCTATCGCCGCCACCTGGCGCTGCTGCGCGAGACCGGCTGCATCCGCGAGGATGGCCAGGTCTGGTGGATGATCCGGCCGTCATCCCATGTGCCGACCCTGGAGCTGCGTATCTGCGACGCCTGCCCGCGCCTGGCCGACGCGCTGAGCCTGGCCGGGCTGTTCAGGGCGCTGGTGGGCGAAGCGCTGGGCGCGGACCCGCGTGCGTTGCCGGTCGCGCGCGACGCCTGCCTGGAGGAAAACTACTGGCAGGCGCTGCGTTACGGTTGCGCCGGCCGCTATCTCGTCGAAGGCCGCTGCGTAGGTGCCGGGGACTGGCTGGAAATGGCCTGGCGACAGTGCCGGCCGCAGGCCCGCCAGGGCAACGAATGGGCCTACCAGCATGCCTGCGGGTTACTCGAAGAGACCTCCGCCGCCCGCCAGTTGCGGCGTTACCGGAGGTTGCGCGAAGCGGGCCAGGAGCGCCATCCGGCACTGCGCCGGCTGGTGGAGGAGCTGCTGGAGGAAAATCTCCAGCCGGCCTTGGCCGGCTAGCGCGCCGTTCATCATTCCCTTCATCCTCGGCTACACCGCCTGCAGCTACTACGTATTTCGCGGCAAGAGCGCCGATGCCGGCTATCACTGAGCCGGGCAGCTCAGGAACAGGCGCGCCCGATCCGCGGCGTACGGCGGGCACCGGCGAGGAGCAGGGCGAACTCGTCGTGAAGGACTTCGCTCATCCGGCGTACCGCCTCGTCACTGGCCAGGAGATCGAGGGCGACTCCTGGAATGGTGATGTTTTCTTGCGGATTGACATGGCTGCTGAATTGCAAGGTGACTTCATGGGTATCGCTGATGGAAACCAGGCAGTCGTAGCCAGCCAGGTAATTTCGGAAACTGTTGGCAATCATGCGGGGCGTAGTCATGGCTGATACTCCAGGGTGGATCGTTACTCTGACCTTAGCCGCGACGATACCGGCGAGCGAAACATGCAACGATCGACGGGCGCCTCTTCCAGGCAGGCGAAACGAAACGGCAAAGGCCTCGCTTTCTCCATCGCGAACCGACGATTTCGACGGAATTGCCGAAACGCGGGTGAGGCCAGGAAATCTTCTTTCCAAGGAGACGCGCCTACGGACACGCGAGACCCTCGTCGCTCCTCGAACCACCGGCTTGCTGCGCCCGGTGGCGGCTTTCGTCGCCCTCGAAGCGCGCCGGCTCAGTCGCGGCGTTCCGACGGCACCAGATTGCCGTGGCCGTGTCCGCTCTCCCGGCGCGGCCGGGCGCCGAAGCGCTGCCAGACACGCTCGTGGAAATAGAACGCCACGGTGTTGCAACTGGGTTCGATCAGCGCGATCAGGCCGCCGGTCAGCACCGAGCCGGTCAGCGTGTAGGCCACGCCGAAGGCGATGCTGAAGTGCAGTATGGCGAAAGTCAGGGTCTTGAGCAGGGGCGCCTGCGGGTCCGATCGCCCGCAGCACGCCCCGATCACCCTTGGGTTCATCGCTTGGCCTCGGTGTCCGGCTGAGAGTCGCGGGCAAGGAAGGCCTGGGTGAGTTCCGGCAGATGGTCGCGCAACCAGTCCGCCATGGCTTGTTCCTGGGGCAGGATGCGTTCCAGCGCGGCAAGGGTTTCGGCGTCGCCGACCTCGCGGGCGGCGGCGATCAGCACGGTGTAGGCGGCGATCTCCATGTTTTCGAACACATAGCCGCTCATGGCGCCCTTGACCACTTCGTCGCTGACTGTCATGCCAGCCACCGCCTGGCCGAAGGCCATCAGCTTGGCGCCGATGTCCTTCAGCGTCGACGGACTGCTGTCCAGGCGCTTCAGACACTCCTCGAGCAGACGCTGCTGGCCATGGGTTTCCTCGATGTGCTGTTCGATCCGCGTCTTCAGTTGCGGATAGTGTTCCAGCCGCGCGGCTTGCGCTTTCAGCATCTGCTCGGCCTGTTGCTCCATGGCGTGGGCATCGCGCAGCCAGTCCAGCAGGTTTTCCTGTTTGCTCGTCATCGCGGTTCTCCTCGGTGTGTATGTGTCTGCTCAGAGGTGGCCGCCGGGCGCAGCGTTCAGTTTCTTTTCCGACCGGTAGCAGTCAGCGCAGCGGCGCCGTTGCGCCAGGCGAGACGCGTTGGGGAAAAGTTCTGAACCATCGCCCGCTGCGGGATTCCGAGCTTCCGTGCGCAGGATGAAAGCGCCGCTTCGAATAGCCGTTGTTCGAATGTCCGTCGGAGGGAAGGTCCACGAACCCACAGAGGAACGAACCATGTTCGTACATGACAAGCGACTGCAGTACACCGTCAGGGTCGCCGCGCCCGATCCTGGCCTGGCCAACCTGCTGCTGGAGCAGTTCGGCGGGCCGCAGGGCGAGCTGGCCGCCGCCATGCGCTATTTCACCCAGGGCCTCGTCGAGTGCGATCCCGGTCGCAAGGACCTGCTGATGGACATCGCCACCGAGGAACTCAGCCACCTGGAAATCATCGGTTCGATCGTCGGCATGCTCAACAAGGGCGCCAAGGGGCGTCTGGCCGAAGCGGTGGAGGAGGAGGCCGAGCTGTACCGTTCGTTGACCGGAGGCGGCAACGACTCGCATATCACCTCGCTGCTTTACGGCGGCGGGCCCGCCCTGGTGAACTCCGGTGGCGTACCCTGGAGCGCGGCCTACATCGATACCATCGGCGAGCCGACCGCGGACCTGCGTTCCAACATCGCCGCCGAGGCGCGTGCGAAGATCGTTTACGAACGACTGATCAACCTCACCGACGATCCCGGCATCAAGGATGCGCTGACCTTCCTCATGACCCGCGAGCTGGCGCACCAGCTTTCCTTCGAAAAGGCCCTGCACTCGATCCAGCCGAACTTCCCGCAAGGCAAGCTGCAAGGGATGCCGGAGTTCGCCCGGCGTTACCTGAACATGTCGCGCGGCGAGGGCGACACGCGCGGTTCCTGGAACGAGGGTGATGGCTGGGAATACGTGGAGGCGCCACAGCCGGCCCTGGATGGAGGCGACGGCACGGCCAGCGTGAACCTGTCCGAGACTGAGCAGGAGGTGTTGCAGCGAATGGCAGACCGCACCCGCTCCGACCCCATGACCGATCCGCTGACAGGTGCGGACCTGGGCGCTGGCGCGGCTGCCGACAAAGCGCCTTGAGCGCGGATGCCCGACGTCGGCGGGCGAGTCCCGGCCTCCACGCCCGGCACCTTAGCGTGGAGGCACGGCAGAGGAGCCTCGAGATGACCGCCAAGCGCGAAACACCCGAGACAGAAAACACCCCGCTGAGCCCCGCCTCGCCGACGCTACGTCCCGAGCGGGGCAAGCGCGACCAGGCGAGCGAGGCGCAACCGGAATTCGCCCCGGACGATCCCGACGTAGCGGGCCCCGGCGAAGCCCGTCGTCCCGCCTGAAGTCGCCGGCGCCCGCAGGGCGCCGGTCATTTCGTCCGGTCGTTGGAAAGCCCGGCGGGGCGGGCGGTCATCAGTAGGGAGAATGCAGCAGGGAGTCCGCCGCCATGAGTTTTTCCCGTTTCGCCCAACGCCTGTCCAACTGGGCCGGCCGCCCGCCAACCTTCGTCGTTGCCCTCGGATTGATCCTGTTGTGGGCGATCAGCGGGCCGTTCTTCGACTTCAACGATACCTGGCAACTGGTGATCAATACCTCGACCACCATTGTCACCTTCCTCATGGTCTTCCTCATCCAGAACACCCAGAACCGCGATACCGACGCGCTGCATATCAAGATCGACGAACTGTTGCGCAGCACCCGACGTGCCCACAATGCGCTGCTCGGTCTGGACGACCTGGACGCCGATACCCTTCGCGAACTGCGTCAGCGCTACCAGCACATGGGCGAGCAGGACGGCGAGACGCCGGAAAGCGTCGCCGCCGAGGAAGAGCGCCAGTGCGGATGCGGCGAGGAGCGACGGCGCGCCGACTGAACCGCCGCGCCGCGATGGCTCATGGGCGCAGGACGACCTTGCGGCAATCCTCGCGTTTTTCGTCGAACAGGGCGTAGCCCTCCGGTGCGTCGTCCAGACGCAGGCGGTGGCTGATGATCGCCTCGGGATGCAGGTCGCCGTTGCCGATGTGTTCGAGCAAGGCCGGCAGCAGTGCCTGTACATGGGTCTGGCCCATCTTGAAGGTCAAGCCCTTGTCGAAGGCATCGCCGAACAGGAAGCCATGGATGAAGCCGGCATACACGCCCGGCACGCTCACTGTGCCACCCCGCCGGACAGCCGCGATGCACTGGCGTAGTGCCTTGCCGCTGCTGGCTTCGAGCTTGAGCGCGGTGAGCACGGTTTCGGTGACGCTGCCCTTGGCCTCGAAGCCCACCGCGTCGATCACCGCGTCGACGCCGCGGTGCCCGTCGGTGCGCTCGATGATCGCCGCGGCGGGATCGTCCTCCTGGTCGAAGTCGATGGGAATCGCACCGTAGGAGCGCGCGGCGAAGTCCAGCCGGTAGGGATGGTGGTCGACGATGAAGATCCGCTCGGCGCCCAACATCCGCGCGCAGGCGGCGGCCATCAGGCCGACCGGGCCGGCGCCGTAGATCGCCACGCTACTGCCCTGGCGGACGCCGGCATTGCGCACCGCCTGGTAGCCGGTGGGGAGGATGTCGCTGAGGAACAGCACGCGTTCGTCTTCCATTACGTCGGGAATCACGAAAGGCCCGCTGTTGGCCTTGGGCACCCGAACGTATTCGGCCTGGCCACCCGGCACGCCGCCGTACAGGTGGCTGTAGCCATAGAGCGCCGCGCCCGGCGGAATCTGCTTCTTGTTGAGGATCGCGCCGCGCCCCGGGTTGGTGGTCTCGCAGGCGGCGTGCAGGTTCAGGCGGCAGAAGAAGCACTCGCCGCAGGCGATGACGAAGGGCACCACCACCCGGTCGCCCGGACGCACCGCGGTCACGGCCGAGCCGACTTCCTCGACGACGCCCATGAACTCGTGGCCGAGGATGTCGCCCTGCTCGACCATCGGGATCTTGCCCCGGTAGAGATGTAGGTCGGAGCCGCAGATGGCGGTGGCGGTCACGCGAAGCAGCAGGTCGTCGGGTTCCTGCAGGCGCGGTTCGGCAACCCGATCGATACGGACATCGTGGCTGCCGTGGAAGGTGAGGGCGCGCATGGCATTGCTCCTGGCTGTGGGTCGTGCAGGTGGGGCGTGCGCAGCAGCACCGGAGTTCATTCGGCGGGATGGGTGGCGCTCGATACCGGCCCCCGGAGGCCACTGCACGCACGTTGAGTCGTGGAGGCCGGCGAGGAACGCAGGCCCTCGCTCCCTGGGTGCCATTCGTCGCGACGATGGCTCACGGCGGACGTACGGCAATCCTCTGTAGGGAAAGCATTGCAGACCGTCGAGGAACCGATACGGAAAGAGAGGCGAGCATGTCCAAGCAGCACATCATCCATTTCACCGGGCCGATCAATTCGTCCACCTGCGGCAATCTGATCAACACTTGCGCCAAGGTCCTGCAACAGGAGGCCGAGGAGTTGCGGATCAACATCGCCACCATGGGCGGGGAATGCAGCTACGGCTTTACCCTGTACAACTTCCTGCGCGCGCTGCCGGTGCCGATACATACCCACAACCTGGGTACCGTCGAGTCGATGGGCAACATCCTGTTCCTCGCCGGCGAGCGACGCAGCGCCAGTGCCCACAGCAAGTTCCTGTTCCATCCTTTCCACTGGACCCTGCATGGCGCGGTGGACCATGCGCGGATGGCGGAATATGCGATGAGCCTCGACTACGACCTGGAGCTTTACGCCCGGATCGTCGCCGAGAACACCCGTGATGCGCCGGAACGCCTGGACATCCCGCGCTACCTGATGGCCTATCCGCGCATCCTTGGTCCGGAAGACGCCCTGGCTTGCGGACTGATCCATACGGTGGACGATTCGCCTATACCCGCTGCCGCCTGCCAGTGGAGTATCCATTCTTAGTTTCCCGCGCCGCCCAGCATATTCCGGCAAGCGGAAGGCCTTGGATCGGCTAATGATTTTTTCGTCCCAGGGCGCCCGCAAAGAGTTTGAACGATCCATCGAGCAAGCCTTCGGAGTAAGTGCACGCGGCGAAAAACGCCGCATCCCTTTCAACCCTCGAGAGGAGGACACGAGCATGACCGACAAACGACAAGGCATGAGCACCAGCGAAGCCGGGCAGAAAGGCGGCGCAGCTACCTCCAGGAGCCACGGCAAGGAGTTCTACCAGGAGATCGGCCACAAGGGTGGCCAGGCCAGCGGCGGCAACTTCGCCAATGACCCGCAGCGCGCCGCCGAAGCCGGGCGCAAGGGTGGCCAGCAGAGCGGAGGCAATTTCGCCAATGACCCGGAAAGAGCCGCCGAGGCGGGCCGCAAGGGCGGCCAGCAGAGCGGCGGGAACTTCGCCAACGATCGGGAAAAGGCCTCCGAGGCAGGACGCAAGGGTGGCCAGCACAGCCACGGCGGCGGACGCTCGTCCTGACCGTGCCGAACCGCTGAAGCGTACGGCGCATCCCCAACGGGATGCGCCGTTTTCACATCGGCCGAAGAGAGCCGGTCCGGGGCTTCGGAAAGTCCCGTTCGAACAGGCGGCAGGATGCCCATGCCGCCGGGGAAAGCGGGCCTTGCCAACGACCTTCGCGCATCAGACCTTACGTTGGAAAAAGTCGAGCGCCTCCTGGAAGCTGGGCCGCAGCGGCACGTTCCAGGCGGGATGGGCGGTGAAGTGATAGCCGTTGCCCTTGATGCACTCGACCAGCAAGGAAAAGCTCTTCCGATCCGCCACCACGCAGACCTCGTCGAAGCGAACGGACTCTTCTCCGACCCGATGCTCCATGGCCCGGGGAAGGTAGAAGGTGGCCGGGAAGTTGTCACCCATATGGGAGCCTGGGTTGCCCGCATCGTCGCTGTGGTGAAACATCTCCCTGTGCTCCCCCCGGCCCAGGCAGTCATTGAGGGCGTCCACCAGTTGCCGCGTGCGCGGAGTGATGTTTCCCCTGGCCATATCCTCCCTGCCATAGAATCCGTCCTCGCTCAGGGGATCCTTTGCACCGAGGGGGGTGTATCTGACCGCGGTATTCCTTCTTGCATCGAGACCACCACTGCCATGCGCCTCGATCGAGGGCGCTACCAGGAAGAGGTCATAATCGGCGGTCATCGCCAGCCCGCAAGCCGGGCTGGCCAGTACCTGCACCGCTTCCGACCGCCCCAGGCGGCTGATCCTGTAGAGACCGTCCGGCTCCTGGCGGGCTTCGAACTCATAGCGTTTGCCGCTGGGGCCCTGCGCGGTCAGGAGGCGAACCGGCCCGACACCGTCTGCCACCAGGCCGAAATTCCGCACCAGCTCCGCAAGGCGTTGCCGAGAGATCCGCAGGTCGGTCTGGGTATAGGCTCCGCCATCCATTCCCTTCGCCACAGCCAGGTTCAGCTTGCGTATTTCCGCCGTGTCGCGGTCTTCCCGCTTGCTGAGATGCTGGTCGACACAGATGAACCCCGCCTGCGGACCCCAGTTCGAGCTTTTCCCCTTCACCGAGAAGCCCTTGGTCGGGAAACCCTCTTCGATCAGCGTGGTGACGATTCTTTCAACCGGGCGAATGCCAAAGACGGTATTCGTCTGCCTGGCCACCGCCTGCATGCGCAAGGCATGTTCGACGGGAACCCCCACCCCCTGCGCATCGAACAGGTCCTGTAGAGCCCGTGCCTGCATATCCGCAGGGCGCAGTAGCGGTCCGGGCTGTGCCGTTGCGTTAGAAACCACCTGACGATGACCGTCGATACGCATGGTTCGTTTTCCCGCATATGCCAAAGAAGGAGTCGAGAATAAGAATCCGGGCAGCGGCGAGATATCAGAAAACGCGGGCAAATTTTTTGTTTTCCGCACGCTGCCCGCGCGAGCGCTAGGTAGATGGCTGCGACGCCGGGAAGAAACTTCGAACTCCCCGTATGCGGGCGATTCACAAGCAGGGAGAGCCGCGCCGAAAACGGCGCGCCGGAAGAAGGAGACAGAACGATGAAAGTCCGGGAAATCATGAGTCGCGAAGTACGTACCGTCACCCCCCAGACCACCCTCGGCGAGGCGGCGCTGCTGATGCGCCAAGCCGATATCGGCGCCTTGCTGGTCAACGAGGGCGAGCGCCTGACCGGCGTGGTCACCGACCGCGACCTGGCGGTGCGCGGCCTCGCCGATGGACTCGGAGCCGACCGCCCGGTGCGCGAGGTGATGAGCGGTGAACTGCGCTACTGCTTCGAGGACGAGGAAGTGGACCATGTGACGAAGAACATGGCGCAACTGGAGAAGCGCCGCTTGCCGGTAATGGATCGCAACAAGCGCCTGGTAGGCATCGTCTCGCTGGCCAACATCGCGACCTGCAACACCGACAAGCTCAGCGCCAACCTCTTGCGCGGCGTGGCCCGCGCGCACTGAGTCGGACATGACGGAACGACGGGTGGTGGCGATCTGCGGCGGCAGCGCCGGGGTCGGGCGAGCGATACACCGGTGACGGCCAGAGGGCGTCGCCGCCAAGGCGGCGCAGGTGGTCCAGGCGCGCGACCAGGCCGGGCAGGTCACCGTCGCTGTCGGTGAACGAACGCGGGTAGACCTGGTAGATCACCGCGCGTTTCCACCAGGGCGGCTGGAAGGATTGCAGCATGGGGCCTCCACGGGTGAGCCGGCTTTGCTGCTTGGCACCCTGGGGTAGGCGCGGGTTCGACTTTTCCGCGCGAACGCCTGCACCCCACCTACCAGAATTGGCAGGGGAAGATACCCACCTGTCATGGATCAATGTCCGCGCCCGGCCCGACTCCTAGTGTCGCCGGCTCCCGACTCTCTCTCACGGATGAAAGGGCAATGCACCTTCTTGAACGTCAACACGATATCCAGCCCCTCTCGCGGGCAGACATGACCATCCACCTCAATGGCCAGCCCGTCGCGGCGGCTGCCGGTGAGACCGTGCTCAACGTGCTCAATGCCGTGGGCCTGCGCCGGCTCGCGCGCAACGACCATGGCCAGGCCAGCGGCGCCTTCTGCGGCATGGGCGTATGCCACTGCTGCCTGGTCGCCATCGACGGCCGGCCCAAGCGCCGCGCCTGCCAGACCGTCGTCCGGCCGGGCATGCGGGTGGAAACCGAAAGCAACCGCTTCGACCAGGAGGAACGGCCATGAACCTGCGCCCGGTGATCGTCGGCGGCGGCTCGGCCGGCATGGCCGCAGCCATCGAGCTGGCCAGGCGCGGGGTCCCCTGCGTCCTCTTCGACGAGGCCTCGCGTCCCGGCGGGGTGGTCTATCGCGGCCCCTTGCGGGCCGGCGTCGATCCGGCCTACCTCGGCGCGCGCTACACCCGGATGCTGGAAAAACTGCGGCGCGATTTCTCCGCCTGCGCCGGGCACATCGACCTGCGCCTGAACAGCCGCGTGGTCGGTGGCGACGGCCAGCGCCTGATGGTCCTCGACGAGGCGGAACGGCTGCACGAGGTGGAGTATTCGCACCTGCTCCTGGCCACCGGCTGCCATGAGCGCAGCGTGCCGTTTCCCGGCTGGACCCTGCCCGGGGTGATGCTCCTCGGCGGCCTGCAATTGCAGATCAAGAGCGGCGTGGTGAAGCCCCTGGGCGATACCCTGATCGCCGGCAGCGGCCCGCTGCTGCCACTGGTGGCCTGCCAGCTGCATGCGGCCGGGGTACGTGTCGCCGGGGTCTACGAGGCCTGCGCGTTCGGCCGCATGGCCAGGGAAAGCCTGGCGCTGCTGAACAAGCCGCAACTGTTCCTCGACGGCCTGAGCATGCTCGGCTATCTCAAGCTCAACGGCATTCCGCTGCACTATGGCTGGGGCGTGGTGGAGGCCAGCGGCGAGGGGGAACTGACGGAAGTGACGGTAGCGCCCTACGACGAAGAGTGGCGGCCCGACCTGGAAAACGCGCGACCGGTGAAGGCCAGCACCCTGGCGGTCGGCTATGGCTTCATCCCACGCACCCAGCTCAGCCAGCAGTTGGGTCTGGAGCACGGCTTCAGCGACGACGGATACCTGCGCGCGGAATGCAACGTCTGGCAGCAGAGCAGCCAACCGCACATCCACCTGGCCGGCGACATGGCGGGTATCCGCGGCGGCGAGGCGGCGATGATCGGCGGGCGCATCGCGGCCTTGTCGATCCTCCTGCAACGCGAGGCCATCGCGCCCGCCGAGGCCATCGAACGCCGAGAATCCCATCTCGCCCGCCTGGAGGCGATCAAGCGCTTCCGCGCCGGGGTCGAGCGCTACACCCAGCGCGGCGCCCGCCAGGTCGAACTGGCGCGGGCCGATACGGTGATCTGCCGCTGCGAACAGGTCACCCGTGGCGACATCGAGCGCGCGCTCGAACAGGGCGTGCAGGACATCGCCGGGCTGAAGATGCGCACCCGCGCCGGCATGGGCGACTGCCAGGGGCGGATGTGCATCGGCTACTGCAGCGATCGCCTGCGCCGCGCCACCGGACGCCACGACGTCGGCTGGCTGCGGCCGCGTTTCCCGATCGATCCGATCCCGTTTTCCGCATTCCAGAACCTCGGTACGGAAGCCTGAACATGAACAGAACCTATGACATCGTGATTGCCGGCGGCGGCGTGATCGGCGCGTCCTGCGCCTACCAACTGTCCAGGCGCGGCAACCTGCGCATCGCCGTGGTCGACGACAAGCGACCGGGCAACGCCACCCGCGCCTCGGCCGGCGGCCTCTGGGCCATCGGCGAATCGGTGGGACTGGGCTGCGGGGTGATCTTCTTCCGCATGATGTCCTCCCGCAACCGGCGCGAGGCCCAGGGCGCGGCGGTGGCGGTGGACGCGAGCACGCCGCACATCCTGCCGCCGGCGTTCTTCGACCTCGCCCTGCAATCCAACGCGCTGTACCCGGAACTGCACCGAGAACTGATCGAACGCCACGGAATGGACTTCAAGTTCGAGCGCACCGGGCTGAAATACGTGATCCAGGACGACGAGGATCGCCAGTACGCCGAGCACATCGTGGCGCAGATCCCGCATCTGGCCGAGCAGGTGCGCTGGCTGGACCGCGAGGAACTGCGTCGTGCCGAGCCGGCGGTCAGCCACGCGGCCCACGGCGCGCTGGAATTCCTCTGCGACCACCAGGTCAGCCCGTTCCGCCTGGCCGACGCCTACCTGGAGGCGGCGCGCCAGAACGGCGTCGAGCTGTTGCTGGGAACCAACGTCACCGGCGTGCTGCGCCAGGGCCGGCGGATCAGCGGGGTGCGCACGGACAATGCCGGGGTGCTGCATTGCCGGACCCTGATCAACGCCGCCGGCGCCTGGGCCGCGGAACTCAGCGAAATGGCCACCGGCCGGCGCATCCCGGTGAAGCCGGTGAAGGGCCAGATCGTCCTCACCGAGCGCATGCCACGACTGCTGAACGGTTGCCTGACCACCAGCGACTGCTACATGGCGCAGAAGGACAATGGCGAGATCCTGATCGGCAGCACCACCGAGGACAAGGGCTTCGACGTCAGCAACACCTTCCCGGAAATCGCCGGCCTGGTGCAGGGCGCGGTGCGTTGCGTGCCGGAGCTGCAACAGGTCAACCTCAAGCGCACCTGGGCCGGCCTGCGCCCGGGCTCGCCGGACGAACTGCCGATTCTCGGTCCGGTGGCTGAAGTGGAGGGCTACCTGAATGCCTGCGGGCATTTCCGCACCGGCATCCTCACGTCGGCGATCACCGGGGTGCTGCTCGACCGGCTGGTCCACGAAGAGACGCTGCCGCAGGACATCGCGCCGTTCCTCGCCGCGCGCTTCCAGCCGGAGCCTGCCGCCGTGGCGGTCGCGGCCTGCTAGGTCCGCGAGGGGTAAATCCGCGGAGCGGGGCGGGCGCCGGACCGGCGTCCGTTCCGCACGGTTCCCGACAGCGGCGCAGTTGCCGTCGGCGCTATACTCATGGCTTCGAATTGTTTCTAGACGACTGGTCTAATTCAAGCTACCGTGCGCCCCATGAAAACCAGCTACGACGACACCCGCCAGCATCTGCTCGATACCGGATACCGGATCATGGCGGTCAAAGGCTTCTCCGGAGTCGGCCTCAACGAAATCCTGCAGACCGCGGGCGTTCCCAAGGGCTCGTTCTACCATTACTTCAAATCCAAGGAACAGTTCGGCCAGGCCCTGCTGGAGGACTACTTCCGCGTCTACCTGGCGGACATGGACCAACGCTTCTCCGCGCCAGGGCTGAATGCCCGCGAACGACTGATGAGCTACTGGCAGAAGTGGCTGGACAACGCCTGCCCGCCCTGCGACGAGCAGCGCTGCCTGGTGGTCAAGCTCAGCGCCGAGGTCGCGGACCTTTCGGAAAGCATGCGCATCACCCTGCGCGACGGCTCCGACGGGATCATCGAACGCCTGGTCGGCTGCCTCGGGCAGGGCCGCGACGACGGCTCCCTCGCGCCCTGCGATGCCCGGCACATGGCCAGCGCGCTGTACCAGTTGTGGCTCGGCGCGAGCCTGCTGAGCAAGCTGCACCGCAGCCCGGGACCGCTGGAGACAGCCATGCAGACCACCCGCAGCCTGTTGGAAATCTGAGGTACCGCCAGGAAATACCCGCCCCGCGAGAGGCGGGTATTTTTTCGACCCGTCAGTAGTTGACTGGTCTAATTCGCCCGGCGCACGGTATGAGCCGTTCGCCACATTCGTCAGACAGAGGAGTCTGGAAATGTCCCAATCCACGCAGGTCAACCGCCGCATCGTCCTCGCCTCGCGCCCCCACGGCGCCCCGACCCGGGATAACTTCCGCATCGAGCAGGTTCCGCTTCCTGAGCCCGGCGCGGGCCAGGTGCTGCTGCGCACCGTCTACCTGTCGCTCGATCCCTACATGCGCGGACGGATGAGCGACGCGCCGTCCTACGCGCCGCCGGTGGAGCTCGGCGCGGTCATGGTCGGCGGCACGGTCAGCCGGGTGGAAGCCTCGAACCATCCCGGGTTCAAGGTCGGCGACTGGGTACTCTCGGCCAACGGCTGGCAGGACTACGCGCTTTCCGACGGCAGCGGCCTGGCGCGCCTGGGCGAGTCGCCGGAGCATCCGTCCTACGCCCTGGGCCTGCTCGGCATGCCCGGCTTCACTGCCTACATGGGTCTGCTCGACATCGGCAAGCCCCAGGCCGGCGAGACCCTGGTGGTGGCCGCCGCCACCGGGCCGGTCGGCGCCACCGTCGGACAGATCGGCAAGCTCAAGGGCTGCCGAGTGGTCGGCGTCGCCGGCGGTGCGGAAAAATGCCGCCACGCCGTGCAGGTGCTCGGCTTCGATGCCTGCCTCGACCACCATGCCGCGGACTTCGCCGAACGACTGGCCGAGGCCTGCCCGGACGGCATCGACATCTATTACGAGAACGTCGGCGGCAAGGTCTTCGACGCCGTCTTCCCGCTGCTCAACGCCAAGGCCCGGATCCCGGTCTGCGGCATCGTCGCCCACTACAACGACACCGAGCTGCCACCCGGGCCGGACCGCTTGCCGGCGCTGATGGGCACGATCCTGCGCAAGCGCATCAAGGTGCAGGGCTTCATCATCTTCGACGACTACGGCCATCGCTACGATGAATTCCAGCGCGACATGTCGAAGTGGTTCGCCGACGGCCTCATCCAGTACCGCGAAGAGCGGGTCGACGGCCTGGAGAATGCCCCCGAGGCCTTCTTCGGCCTGCTCCAGGGACGCAATTTCGGCAAGCTGGTGGTGCGCGTCGGAGCCGACGCATGAACCAGGCGGTCCGTGTGGTAGCGCTGTTGCAGGCGCGCGAGGGCAGGGCGGCGGAGGTCGAGCGGCTGCTGCTGGCCTGCGTGCAGCCGTCGCGGGCCGAGGACGGCTGCCTGTCCTATGTCCTGCACCGGAGCCTCGACGAGGCCGGGCGCTTCGTCTTCGTCGAGCGCTGGGCCGACCGCGACGCCATCGAGCGGCACCGACGGATGCCGCACTACAGGGCGATGGCCGATGCCGTCGCCGATCTCCTGGCGGACCGCCAGGTGTTCCTCCTCGAGGAACTGCCAGCGGCCAGCCTGTCTCCGGTAGATCCGGAACCTACAAGACCCCACGAGGAGTGAAACGGATGAAAGTCGGATTTCTGGGCCTGGGCGGCATGGGCGCCGCCATGGCCACCCGCCTGGTGCAGGCGGGGCTCGAAGTGACGGTGTGGAACCGTTCCGCGGCGGCCTGCGAGCCCCTGGTGGCGCTGGGCGCTGCCAGGGCGGAGGAGGTCGGCGAGCTGTTCGGCCTCGACGTGGTCATCAGCATGCTGGCGGACGACCAGGCGATTCGCGGCGTGCTGCTCGACAGCGGCGCGCTCGAACGGGCGAGGCCGGGTCTCATCCACCTGAGCATGTCGACCCTGTCGCTCGATTGCGTCGAGGCGCTCGACCAGGCGCACCAGCGCCAGGGCATCGCGTTCGTCGCCGCGCCGGTGTTCGGCCGCACCGACGTGGCCGAGGCCGGCAAGCTGAACATCGTCGTCGGCGGTCCGGAGGAAGCCATCGAGCAAGTCAAGGCGCTGCTGGAAATTATGGGACAGAAGACATGGTTTTTCGGAAAAGACCCGCGTAGCGCAATGGCGGTGAAGATCTCTGGTAACTTCATGATCGCCAGCGCCATCGAAAGCATGGGCGAAAGCGTCGCCCTGGTGAAGCGCCTGGGCGTCGAGCCCGGCCGGTTCATGGAGCTCATGTCCTCGACGCTTTTCGATGCGCCTGTCTATCGCAACTACGGCCCGCAGATCGTCGAGCAGCGTTTCACCCCGGCCAGGTTCCGCCTGGTCCTCGGGTTGAAGGATGTCGACCTGGCGCTGTCCGCCGGCAAGCGCCACAACGTGCCGCTGCCGCTGGCCAGCCTGTTGCACGACGTGTTGCTCGAAGCCATCGCCCATGGCGACGGGGAATCGGACTGGACGGCGCTGGCGAAGGTAGCGTTGTCACGATCGGGACAAATCTGAAAAGGTTCTGCGCACGGCCCGGCAGGGCCCGTGAAGCTGTTCGGCAATCTGGCGTGCTTTCCATGGATTCATTAGGCGGAAGAAGGTATGTCCGAGCGTGGAACGGCTGCAGAAGGCCGGATCAACTGGCGACGCATCCTGCCGATACTGCTCACCACCACCCTAGTGGGCGGTGTCTGTGGGATCTTCGTCATCAACGAACTGGATCGCCAGCACGACGGCGCGCACCTGCGCTCGTACACCGAGAGGGCGCTGGAGCGGGCACTGGAGATTTCCTCCGCGGCGGACCAGATGCTCCGCGAGATGAACGCCGGCAGCGCGCCGGCCTGCAGCGACCAGGACCTGGAAATGCTGCGTTCCATCGTGCTCGAGTCGCGCTTCATGAGCGACGTTGGCAGGATCAGCGGCGACCGGGTCATGTGCACGGGCGTCCGGGGCCGGCTGCGCGCGCCCTGGGGATTGTCCGCGCCCGACCGGGTAGATGCCGCCGGCACCCGCTTCTGGACGGAGGGCATGCCCCTGCCGTTGCAGGCGTTGCCCACCGGACTGGTCAGTCGCGGCAACGCCGTCGTATTCATTGCCCCGCACGCCTATTTCGATGTCGACCACCCGGACCCGGGCATCTCGGCGGCGGCCGTCAGCAGTGGCGGCGACTACATCTACCACCGTTTCGCCTGGGACGACGACCAGCCCCTCGAGGCGCTCGACCGGCCCGGCTGGCCGCGCTTCATCGGCGCCCGGCAGATAAGCCTGTGCGACCCGACGCAGGACATCTGCGTGGTCTCCCTTCTCCGCGAACGCGGCCTGCTAGGCACCGAGCCCGGACGCGCGGCCATGGCCGCGGCGATCGGCGGCGGGCTGTTGTTCGGCGTCATGCTGCTGCTCAGCTACCTGTTCGGCTTTCTCAACGACGAAAAACTGCCGGCCAGGCTGCTGCGCGCGTTGAAGCGCGAGGCCCTGGAGGTGCACTACCAGCCCATCGTGCGCCTGGCCAGCGGCCGCTGCGCCGGGGTCGAGGCCCTGGCGCGCTGGACCGATAGCAGCCTGGGGCGGGTTTCCCCGGATGTCTTCATCGGCGCCCTGGAGGAGAGCGGCGACATCGAACTGCTGACCCGTTTCGTCTTCCGCCGCGCCCTGAAGCAGCTCGGGCCGTTGCTGAGGGAGCAGCGGAGCTTCTACGTCAGCGTCAACGTCACCGGCAAGGACATCGCCGACCCCGGTTTCATCGATTTCGCCATGCGCCAGATGGCCAGGGAAAGCGTGCGCCCGGAACAGGTCGCGCTGGAACTGACCGAGCGCACCACCGAGGCCCAGGGCTGCCTGCTGGCCGGGATGAACCGCCTGCGCGAACTCGGCCTGAAGATCTACGTGGACGATTTCGGCACCGGTCATTCGAACCTGGTCTACCTGGCCAACCTGCCGGTAGACGCGATCAAGATCGACAAGGTCTTCACTCAGTCCATCGGCGACAGCAGCGCCGTCGAACTGATCTTCGACAAGCTCTGCTCGATGGCCGAGCACCTGGAGATCGGCGTGGTCGTCGAAGGGATCGAGACACAGGCCCAGGCCGACCACGTGCTGCGCCGCTCGCCCGAGGCCCTCGGCCAGGGCTGGCATTTCGGCAAGGCACTGCCGCTGGAGGCCTTCCTCGACTACTACCGGAACCAGCCGGCGGGCCGCTAGAACGGACCTTCCGCGGGGCACCACGCTGCGCTAGCATCGGCCGTCCATACCGGATGCGGCCTGGACGGCCGCACTCCGGATCGCACGGAACGGCCGGAAACGGCCGCGATCACCACAGGCCGCCATGCACGCATTCCCCCTCACCCTGGACAACCGACTCGCCGAAGCCCTGCCGCTATGGCGCAACCTGGCCCGCACCGACCGGGCGCCGCGAAGGAACATCGACCTCGCCGACTGGAAAGCCGACTGGCGCGAACTGATCGCCGCGCTCGACAGGTTTTCCCGGAGCCACGGCTATCGCCAGCCGTTCGCCGCGCAAGGGCACGCAGCCCTGGAAAATGCCTGGGCCTGGGGCCAGGCCGCGGAAAACGCCAGTACGCTGCTGCTCAAGGCCATCGACCGGGGCCTGGCCGGCGCCGAACTGCGCTCCATCTACCTGGAGACCGCCGCGCTGTGGCTGGACTACAGCCGGCTGCTCGGCGCCGCCCGCGACAGCCTGCGCGAGCAGGGCGAGGTCGACTTCGAGACGGCGCCGGCCCTGGCGCCGCGCACAGGCCAGTATCCGTTCGCGCTGCAACTGCTCGCCATGGGCGTGCTGCTCGATGCCCAGGAGCTCATCCCGGCGCTGGTCGAGGAGGTCCTGCAGTTCGATACCGACCGCCTGCTCGACTATCTCGGCGCGGCCGCCCTCGGCCTGACTTCCGCCAGCGAGGAAACCTTCCATCCACGGCCGTTCGGGCAGTTGCGGGCGTTCTTCGAAGAGGCGGACGGCAGCGACGCCCAGGCGCTGGCGCCTTACCTGCAAAGCCAGTACCGGGAGTTCTTCCAGCTTTCCCCCAAGGCGCAGAAGAAGACCCGCCGCCTGACCGGCCCCTACGCCTGGGGCTGGTGGGCCATGGAGGTGTCGGCGCTGGGCGTGCTCTACGGCTGGGACGATGGCGTTCTGCGCGCCTCGCCGCATTACCTCGGCGACCTGGTCGACTACGCGCGGGCGCGCGGCGACGCCTGAGCCACCGGCCGCCGCTCAGGCCCGCCGGCGGCGGGCGAGGAAAGCGGCGGCCAGGTCGAGGCTGGTGCAGAGCAGGAAGTAGAGCAGGGCGACGAACAGGAAGATCTCCGTCGGGTGGACCATCACCCGGTTGCTCACCTGGGTGGCGACGAAGGACAGCTCGCCGACGCCGATCACGTAGGCCAGGGAAGTGTCCTTGATCAGCGACACCCACTGGTTGAGGAAGGATGGCAGCATCACCGGCAGCGCCTGCGGCAGGATCACCAGGCGCAATACCTGCCACGGCCGCAGTCCGAGCGCGCGGGCGGCCGCCCACTGCCCGGCGGGGAGGCTGTGGATGCCGGCGTACACCGAGTGGGCGAGGTAGGCGCCGCCGATCAGCGACAGCGCGCAGACCACGGTGGCCAGCGCCGGTACGTCGACATGGAAGACGATCGGCAGCAGGAAGTAGGTCCAGAAGATCAGCATCAGCACCGGGATCGCGCGGAAGAAGCCGAGCAGCGCCACCAGCAGCAGGCGCGGCTTGCCGGGCAGCACCGCGAGGGCCACGCCGAGGACCAGGCCGAGCACCGCCGAAGCCAGTCCGGAGAGCGACGCCAGCAGCAGGGTCAGCGCCGCTCCGCCGAGCGGGCCGTCCGGGTAGGCGCCGAGCAGCAGGTAGGACAGGTTGTCCGAGATGACCGAGAAATCCATCTCACGCACCTCCCTGGCGGTAGCGGCGGGTCTGCTGCAACGCCTGGCCGAAGGCTTCGATCAGGGCGATGGCGCCGATGTAGAGAAGGGTGGCGATACCGAAGGCCTGGAAGGTCTTGAAGGTCTCGGTTTCCACCTGGCGCGAAGCGTAGGACAGCTCGGCCAGGCCGATGGCCATCGCCAGCGAGGAGTTCTTCAGCGCATTCATGTACTGCCCGAGCAGCGGCGGCAGAGCCGTGCGCAGGGCCTGCGGCAGCACCACCACGCGCCATACCTGGCGCTGGGTCAGCCCCAGGGCGAGGCCGGCGGCGCGCTGCTCGGGGCGTACCGAGGCGATGCCGGCGCGGAACTCCTCGGCGACGAAAGCCGAGGTATAGAGGGTCAGCCCCCAGGCACCGGCGAGGAACTCGAAGGACGGCCAGTCGAGCAAGGGCGTCTCGTGCGGCGTGTTCAGCCAGCTCACCAGCGCCTCCGGCAGCAGCGCGGGAACGCCGAAGTACCAGAAGAACAGCTGCACCAGCAGCGGGGTATTGCGGAACAGCGCCAGGTAGGCGCGCGCCGGCCAGGACAGCAGGCGCCGGCGCGACAGCCGGGCGATGGCCAGGGGGGCGCCGATCAGGGTGGCGAGCAGGCAACTGAGCAGGGCAAGACCGAGGGTCAGCAGGAAGCCGTCGAGCAACCAGCGCAGGTACTGCGGGGCGAGAAGTTCGCCGAACATGTGCGGGATTCCGTCGGGTAGAACGAAAAACGCGCCTCAGCGAAGTGAGGCGCGCGGGTCGTGCGGGCGAAGCGGGCCGCTCAGCTCTTGTCGCCGATCTTGTACAGGCGCGCCAGCGGGGTCTTGGTCTGCGGACCGAACCAGGTGTCGTAGATCTTCTGCGCCTGGCCGTCCTGCTCCAGCTCGCGCAGGCTCTTGTCGACGAACTCGGTCAGGGCCTTCTCGCCCTTGGGAATACCGACGCCGATCAGGTCGTTGGAAATGGTGAAGGGCGGCACTTCGTACTTGTCGCGGTCGGGCACGTTGGCCAGCAGGCCGATCAGCTTCGGACCGTCCTGGGTGATGGCCTGGACCTGGCCGTTGCGCAGGGCGGTGAAAGCGAAGGGCGTGTCGTCGTAGGCGATGACCTTGGCGCCGGGGAACTTCTCGCGCAGCACGCCTTCGTTGACCGTGCCCTTGTCCACGCCGACCCGCCACTTGTTGAGGACTTCCGGCGAGGTCAGGGTGCCTTTCTTGACGATGAACTGCTGGCCGGAGGAGAAGTAGGGGATGCTGAAGTCCACCTGCTGCGCACGCTCCGGGGTGATGGTGAAGTTGGCCAGGACCAGGTCGACCTTGTTCGCCGTCAGCAGCGGGATGCGGTTGGCCGGGTTGGTCGGCAGCACTTGCAGCCGGACGCCCAGCTTGTCGGCCAGGGCCTTGGCATAGTCGACGTCGAGGCCTTCGATCTGCTTGCTCTTGGCGTCGACGAAACCGAACGGCGGGTTGCTGTCGAAGGACGCGACGCGCAATACGCCGGCCTTGCGGATGTCCTCCAGGCGGTCGGCCTGGGCCAGGCCGGAGATCAGGGCGAGGGCGAGGGCGGTGATGGCGGGGAGTTTCTTCATGAAAGTTCCAGCTCCTTGTCGGCCGCGATCGACGATCAGGGCCTTGCAATGTGGGGCGGACATTCCGGATGGGAATGCCGCCATGTCGGCGCGGGGGTATCCCGTGGCGAAGGGAGTTTGGCAGGGGCCAAGGGTCGGGAGAAAAGAATGAATCGATCTATCTTATTTCCAGACGAAATAAGAGGTATGAAAACAAGGATTCAAGGAAATAAAAAACGATAGCGTAACGCCATTGTCCGCAGGGCTTCCGCGTCGGGGGTTCGTCGTCGAGAAGGAAGGCCGGGGCCCGGCGGCCCCGTCAGCGGCTGTCCCGGCAGTCGATCACACTGGCGTTGGTGATGATGTCCCGGCTGTCGGTGTACAGGGTGATGCTGCAGAAATAGTCGAGGATGGTCTCGTTCTCGTAGTAGCCGGTCTTGCGATAGACCGCCTCGCTGCTCACCGGCGCCATGCCGGCGACCCCCTGGCCACCGACGCCGACCCAGGTCTCGCGCTGGCCGACGTACTCGGTGCCGGTCTGTATGAAGACCTTGTCCGGCCCCATGTGGGTCCGCACGCGGTTCCAGGCGTAGAAGCCGCCGCTACCGTAGGACGAAGGGCCGAGGCCCTGGTCGGGCTTGCCGAACAGTTCGAAGGCCTTGCCGGCGGGCTGGCCGATGAGCTTCTGCGCGGCGACCTTGACCTCGTTGTCGCGATTCCCCGACTGACCGAGGGAGGCGCAGGCGCTGAGACCGAGGACGAGCAGGGCGAGACCGAAGGGCTTGATCGAGGGCATGGCATTCACTCCGTTGAAATGCCGCAGGATGTTAGAGGTCCAGCCGGCTCGCGGCTATTAGCTCATTTGTGCTAGTGCCGCTCACTTCGCCAGGTGCCGCGCCTGTTCGGCATGTACGCTGGCCATGAAGGTCTGCATGGCCGAGGAGTGGACCCGGTTGCGTCGGGTGATCAGGCCGTAGGGCGGCAGGCGCGGCTCCAGCTGGATCGGCAGGATCGCCAGCAGGTGCTTGCCCGGGTAGTCCTCGATCACCGAGCGTGGAGTGATGCCGATCATGTCGGTCTGTTGCAGCAGGGAGAGCAGGGTCATGATCGAGGTGGTCTCGACGATACTGCTCGGCAGGTCGATGCGCGCATTGTGGAAGGCCTGGTTGACGATCCCGCGCATCGGGCTGGGGTGCTGCTGCAACACCCAGGTCAGCTCCTGCAACTCGCCCCAGTCCAGCTTGCGTGCCTGCGACAACGGGTTCTGCGCGCCGACCACCACGCAGAGTTCTTCCTCGCCGAGGCTGTCGAACACCAGGTCGTCGGTGCGCGCGCCGCTGGGGATGCGTCCGAGCACCACGTCCAGCTGGTCCTGTTGCAGGGCCTGGACCAGCACGTCGCTGGTGTCCACCTGGATGCTCATCGACAGCCGTGGATGACTCTGCTTCAGGGTGGCGATGGTGCGCGTCAGCAGGCTCGAGGCCAGCGCCGGGATCGCTCCGACGGTGACCCGGCCGAGGTTGCCGGATTCCAGCGCGACCAGTTCCTCGCGCATCCCGGACAGCTCGGCGAAGATCATCCGCGAGTAATAGATCAGCGTCTCGCCGAAAGGCGTCGCGCGCATGCCGCGCGGCAAACGCTCGAACAACTCGACGCCGAGCAGGTCTTCGGCCTCGTGGAGCATCTTGGTCGCCGCCGGCTGGGTCATGCCGATCTCGTCGGCGGCGCGGCGCAGCGAGCCGAGTTCCTCCAGGGCCAGCATCAGGCGCAACTGGCGCAGGCGCAGGCGGCTGTGGATGATGCTGGCGTCGGGAATCCGGGACATGGCGTATCTCGCTGGCGGCGGGGAGACCCAGGGTGACAAGAAATCCACCCCGCCGCCAGACGCAGGCTCAGGCGGCATGCCGGAGACTCCGCCGGCCACGCCGGAACAGCGCCCCGGCGCACCGCGCCAGCAACGGCCAGAGCAGCATCGCCAGCGCCGCGCCGGTCAGGCTGGCCACCAGCGGGTTGGACCAGAACACCGAGAGTTGCCCGTCGGAGAACAGCATCGACTGGCGGAACGCGTCCTCGGCCTTGTCGCCGAGCACCGCGGCGAGCACCAGCGGGGCGATGGGGTAGCCGAGTTTCTTGAACAGGTAGCCGAGCGCGCCGAACAGCAGCATCAGGACCACGTCGAGCATGGCGTTGTGCACCGAGTAGGCGCCGATGGCGCAGACCATGACGATGATCGGTGCGACGATGGCGAACGGAATCCGCAGGATCGAGGCGAACAGCGGCACGGTCGCCAGTACCACGATCAGGCTGACCACGTTGCCCAGGTACATGCTGGCGATCAGGCCCCAGACGAAGTCGTGCTGTTCGACGAACAGCGTCGGCCCGGGATGCAGCCCCCAGATCATCAGGCCACCGAGCATCACCGCGGCGGTCGCCGAGCCGGGGATGCCGAGCGTCAGCATCGGCAGCAGGGCGCTGGTGCCGGCGCTATGGTCGGCTGTCTCCGGAGCGATCACGCCTTCCACCTCGCCCTTGCCGAAGTTCTCGCGGTTCTTCGAGAAGCGCCGCGCCAGGCTGTAGCTCATGAACGAGGCGGCGGTGGGGCCGCCCGGAGTGACGCCCATCCAGCAGCCGACCAGCGCGCTGCGCAGCCAGGTCAGCCAGTAGCGCGGCAGCCTGGCCCAGGTACGCAGGATCACCATCGGCGTGATGCGTGCGCGCTCGCCGCGAAACACCAGTCCTTCCTCCACCGTGCAGAGGATCTCGCCGATGCCGAACAGGCCGATCACCGCCACCTCGAAACTCAGCCCGGAAAGCAGCCAGGGCTGGTCGAAGGTCAGGCGCAGGTCGCCGGACACGGTATCCATGCCCACGGCGGCCATGGCGAAACCGATGGTCATCGCCACCAGGGTCTTCAATGGCGGGTTGCGGCTCATGCCGATGAAGGTGCAGAACGCCAGCAGGTAGACGGCGAAGAACTCGGGCGAGCTGAACGCCAGGGCGAAGCGAGCGATATGGGTGGACAGGAAGGTCAGCAGCAGCACGCCGACCAGCGCCCCGAGGAGCGCCGAGGTGAAGGCGGCGGTCAGCGCTTCGCCGGCCTGGCCGTTGCGCGCCATCGGGTAGCCGTCGAAGGTGGTGGCCACCGACGACGGCTCGCCGGGGATGTTGAACAGGATCGAGGTGATCGAGCCGCCGAACAACGCGCCCCAATACATGCAGGAAAGCAGGATGATCGCCGACACCGGCGACATGCTGAAGGTCAGCGGCAGCAGCAGCGCCACCCCGTTCGGCGCACCGAGGCCCGGCAGCACGCCGACCAGGATGCCGAGCAGCACGCCGATCACCATCAGGCCGAGGTGATGGGCGCTGAGGACCAGGCTCATGCCCTGCATCAGGGAATCGAATTCGCTCATGGCCTGGCGCTCCCGACGAAGGCCGCGAGGTCGACCAGTATTCCGGCATCCAGCGGCACCTTGAACCAGACGGCGAAGACCAGGTAGCTGGCCAGCGCCGCGCCGCAGGACAGCGTGAGGATCAGCGGCACGCCGTAGGGTTTGTCGCGGCTACGGTCGCGCCACATGAACCAGGCGATGAACAACGCGGAGGCGAGGTAGATCCCGGCGAACGGCATGGCCGCCACGTAGGCGGCGATCGGCAGGAACACCGCAAGCACCCGGCGAAAGGCCGTGCGGGCGACGAACGAGGTACCCAGCGCCCGCCAGCGGCACAGGGCCAAGAGCAGGTTGCCGAGGCTGGCGGCGCTCAGCAGCAGGCCGATGTAGAAGGGGAAATAGCCGGCCTCGGGGCCGCTGTCGCCCCAGCCGATGCCGATATCCTGGCTGCCGTACATGACGATCGCGCCGAGCGCGGCGGTGAACAGCGCCAGGCCGATCTCCACCCAGCGGGTGGCGACCAGCGGCGCATCGGATGAGCTGGACATGTTCGTCTCCTGATCGCGCTACGCGGGTTACTGGCGAAGCCAGCCGGCTTCCTGGAACAGCGGGATGACGCGCTGGCGGTCCTTCTCGATGTAGCTCACCAGGTCCTCGCCAGCGAGGAAGGTCGGCGCCAGCGCCGAGCGTTCGACATAGTCCCTGAACTCGGCGGTCTGGCTGACCTTGCGCATCAACTCGACGTAGAAGGCGCGCTGCTCGTCGCTGACTCCGCCGGGCAGGAACACGGTGCGCGGGAAGCGGTACTGGTCGATGCCCAGGCCCTGCTCGTGGCAGGTGGGGATGTCCGCCCAGGACTGCTCGGCAGCGACCTTGGCGGTGTAGATCATGCGCTCGTGGCTGAACACGCAGAGCGGCCGGACCTGGCCGCCGCGCCACTGGCTGAGGCTTTCCGCCGGGTTGTTGAGGTTGGCGGCGATGTGCCTGCCGGCCAACTGGATGGACGCCTCGCTGCCGCTCTTGAAGGGGATGTAGGTCAGCTTGCCGCCGACCTGCTTGCCGAGCAGCAGGCTTAGAGTCTGGTCGACGTCCTTCGACTGGCTGCCGCCGAAGCGCATGCCTGTCGCGTCCTTCTTCAGATCGGCGAGGAACGCCGCGGCGTCCGCCCACGGCGCCGCCTGGTAGGTCCAGAGGATGAAGTCGTCCTCGGCCACCGCCGCCACCGGCGTCAGGTCGGTCCATTGGTAGCCCAGCCGGGCCACCAGCGGCAGCAGGTAGACATTGTTGGTGCCGATCACCAGCTTGTGCGCGTTGCCCTTGGCCAGCTTCAGGTCGAGGAAGGCTTCGGCGCCGTTGCCGCCGCCCTTGTTCAGCACCACGGTGTTGACGTCGAGCAGCTTGTTCTGGCTGATCGCCGACTGGACCAGGCGGGCGAGTTGGTCGGTGCCGCCACCGGGACCGCCGGCGACGACGATCTCCAGGTTCTCTTCGGGTTTCCAGGCAGCCGCCAGGGCGGGCAGGGTGGTGCAGCAGAGCAGGGCGCAAGCGGCCAGGAAGGAGGGGACGGAGCGCGCATATGCGGTACGCATGGAGGACCTCTGGTTGTCATTGTTGTTATGGGTAGAGCGGAGTGTGCGAAGCGCACCGATAAGCGTCCACTCAAAATAAGGCATACACCGATAGCCTGGGGTTATGAGTGGAAGCGGATGTCGGACACCTGGAGCGATAACCGTAGGAAATGGCCGTATGAGCAGCTTTGATTAGACGGTTATCGATGGAAAGCCGGATAGTGGGCCTGCCGGACCTGCCAACCCAGTTCCGCAGCACAAGAACAACAATAAAAGAGGTACGACCCATGGCTCAGGCACAGACCGCCGTGCTCCAGGCTGATCCTGCCCAGGACAAGGCCACTGCCGCAAAACCCAGCAACGTCCGCTGGCGCATCTTCGCCATCGTCTTCGCCCTGACGGTGATCAACCTGGTCGACCGGGTCTCGCTGTCCATCGCCATGCCCACCATCGCCGGTGAATTCCAGCTCACGCCGAGCATGCAGGGGCTGATCCTCAGCAGCTTCTTCTGGGCCTACGCGCTGTTGCAGATTCCCGGCGGCTGGCTGATCGACCGCTACGGCCCGCGCCGGGTGATCGGCTGGTCCACCGGCCTCTGGGGAGCCTTCCAGACCCTCGCGGCCTTCGCCAGCGGCGGCCTGTCGCTGATGTTCGCCCGGGTCGCCCTGGGCGCGGCGGAAGCGCCGCTGTTCCCCTCCGGCGGCAAGCTCAACTCGCTGTGGCTGGGCTCCAGCGAACGCAGCCGCGGCGCCGTGCTGATGGACTGCGGAGGGCCGCTGGGCGTCGCTCTCGGCGGACTGGTCATCGCCTACCTGATCGCCGTGCTCGGCTCCTGGCGCAGCGCCTTCTTCATCGCCGGCATCGCCACCCTGGCCATGGCCTGGCTGGCCTGGCACTACCTGCGCGACGACCCGGCCGAGCATCCCGGGGTCAACGCCGCCGAGCTGGGCCGGATCAACGCCGACCGCACCACCCCGCTCGCCGAAGCGGACTGCCAGGCCGGCGGAAGACTGGGCATCGCCGGCCGCTCCCTGGTCGGTATCGTCCTCGGCCGCGCCAGTTGGGCCATGGTGTTCTTCGGCCTGCTGACCTGGGGTCCTAGCTACCTGGCGCAGGCGCGCGGCTTCGATATCAAGGGTATCGGCGCCGCGACCTTCGTCATCTTCCTCTGCGGCGCCGTCGGTTCCCTGGTCGGCGGCTTCCTCTGCGACCTGCTGATCCGCAAGGGCGTGCGCCGCGGCCTGGCGGCCAAGGGCCTGCTGACGGTCTCGGGCCTCGCGGCGCTGGTCGCCTTCCTGCTGTTGCCGAGCCTGGAAGATGCCTATGCCGCCGTGACCCTGCTGGCGCTGACCGCCTTCTTCCTGATGTGGGGCAGCCTGTACTGGAGCTTTCCGGCCTTGCTCGCCGTTCCGGCCCGGGTCGGCCTGGTCGGCGGGGTGATGAACATGGCCGGCAGCCTCGGCGGCATCGCCGTGCCGATCCTGGTCGGGCTGCTGCTGCAACACCTGGGCGGATATGCCGCGGTGCTGGGCTTCTTCGCCCTCTGCTCGGCAGCCTTCATCGCCGGCACCCTGCTGATTTCCCTGGACAAGACCGAGGCAAAGCATGGCTGAGCTGTACGACGGGCCGATCGTCGACGCCCATCATCATTTCTGGGACCCGCAGGCGAACTACCACCCCTGGCTCGCGGAGGACGCCAAGATTCCGTTCCGCTACGGCGACTACAGCGCGATCAAGCGCCGCTACCTGCCGGCGGACTACTTCGGCGACGTCGGCGCACACCGGGTGGTCGAGACGGTCTACGTGGAAACCGAGTGGGACCCGCGCGATCCGCTCGGCGAAACACGCTTCGTGCATCACCTCGCCGAACGCCATGGCGCGCCCCACGCAGTGGTGGCGCAGGCCTGGCTGGACGCGCCGGACGCCGCCGAGGTGCTGGCGGCGCAGGCGGGCTTCGCACGGGTCCGCAGCGTCCGCCACAAGCCCGGCGGTCCGCAACGCCCGCAACAGGTCGGCGAGCTGCGCAGCCTGATGAGCGACGAGCGCTGGCGTCGCGGCTATGCCGAGCTGGCCCGGCACGGCCTGCACTTCGACCTGCAGACACCCTGGTGGAACCTCGCCGAGGCCGCATGCCTGGCGCGCGACTTCCCCGATACGCTGATCGTGCTCAACCACGCCGGCCTGCCGTCCGATCGCAGCGAGGAGGGGCTGGCCGCCTGGCAACGGGCCATGGCGCGCTTCGCCGAATGCCCCAACGTGGCGTTGAAGATCTCCGGCATCGGCCAGGCCGGCCGGCGCTGGAGCGTCGAGGACAACGCCTGGATCGTCCGCGAAAGCATCGCCCTGTTCGGCGTCGAGCGGGCGATGTTCGCCAGCAACTTCCCGGTGGACAGCCTGTGCGGCTCGTTCGACGACATCTATGGCGGTTTCAAACGCATCGTCGCCGACCTGCCGTACGCCGACCAGGAACGGCTTTTCCATAGCAACGCGCGGCGCATCTACCGCACCGTACCCGACACCGTGCGCCTGCAGCAGGCGTCGCCCGACCCGAGGACTTCCCCATGAACGCTCCATCCCTACCGCGACTGGCCATGGTCCTGGGCGATCCGGCCGGCATCGGCCCGGAACTGATCGCCCGCCTGCTGGCCGACACCGAGGTGCGCGAGAAGGCGCACATCGTGCTGATCGCCGACGAAGCGGAAATGCGCCGCGGCATGCGCATCGCCGGCTGCGAATTCCCCTACCGGCGCATCGACGCGCTGGAGACCCTGGATTTCGCCGACGCCACGCCACTGCTGCATCCCTGGCTCAGCCAGGGCGGGGACGAGTTCCCACGCAGCGAAGCGAGCGCCGTCGGTGGCCGCTACAGCCTGGAAACCCTCGCGCTGGCCCTCGAACTGACCCGCAGCGGCAGGACCGACGCGATCCTCTTCGGCCCGCTGAACAAGACCTCGCTGCACATGGCCGGCATGGACCACAGCGACGAGTTGCACTGGTTCGCCGAGCGCCTGGGGTTCGGCGGCCCGTTCTGCGAGTTCAACGTCCTCGACGACCTCTGGACCTCGCGGGTGACCTCCCACGTAGCCCTGGCCGAGGTGCCGGGCCTGCTCAGCCAGGAGCGGGTAGGGGAGGCGATCCGCCTGATCGACGACGCGCTGCGCCGCAGCGGCCTGGCGCGGCCGCGCATCGGCGTCTGCGGACTGAACCCGCACAACGGCGACAACGGCAGCTTCGGCCGCGAGGAGCTGGACATCATCGCTCCGGCGGTGCAGAAGGCGCGCGAACAGGGCATCGCCGCCGACGGCCCGTATCCCGCCGACACCATTTTCCTCAAGGTGCAGGGCGACGCCCGTGCCTTCGACGCGGTGGTGACCATGTACCACGACCAGGGGCAGATCGCGATCAAGCTGATGGGCTTCTCCCGCGGCGTGACCGTCCAGGGCGGCCTGCCGATCCCCATCGCTACGCCGGCCCACGGTACCGCCTTCGATATCGCCGGGCAGGGAAGGGCCGACGTCGGCGCCACCCGCCAGGCGTTCGAGATCGCCTGCCGGATGGGCAGGCACAAAGCCTGATCGCCTGCATGCGACGCGACAACCAGAGCGCCGCCCCTTCGTAACGCGCTCCCTGGCGCCTCCCTGTACCGTCGCGGCGGGGCAGGAGGCGTCGCACCTTCGACGAGAGACACATCGCCTGGAGCCGCAGCGCTCCACGGCTCGCTTCGGCCTGGGAAAAGGAAAAACAACAATGACCCGTTCCGCTCCGAACCTGCTGAAATCCGCCTCGCTCGCTCCGGTCCTGCTGGCCGGCCTGCCGTCGCTCGCCGGCGCCGAGGGCTTTATCGAAGACGCCAGCGTCAGCCTCGGCCTGCGCAATCTCTATTTCAATCGCGACTTCCGCCAGCCCGGCGCGGCGCAGTCGAAACAGGAGGAGTGGGCCCAAGGCTTTCTCCTACAGGCGAAGTCCGGCTATACCCAGGGCACCCTGGGCCTCGGCGTCGAGCTGATCGGCCAGCTCGGCCTGAAGCTCGACAGCAGCCCTGATCGTGCTGGCTCCGGGCTGCTGCCACGCCACGCCGACGGACGCGCAGCGGACGACTACGCGCGACTGGGCGTGGCGCCGAAGCTGAAGCTGTCGAATACCGAGCTGAAGCTCGGCGAACTGCTGCCGGAACTGCCAATCCTCCTGCGCAACGACGGCCGCCTGCTGCCACAGACCTTCCAGGGCGGCATGCTGACCTCCAGGGAAATCGCCGGCCTGACCCTGCACGGCGGGCAGATGCGTTCGCTCAGCCAGCGCAACTCCAGCGACCACCAGGACCTCTCGGTGGATGGGCGCGGCGGGGCGTTCTCCGACCGTTTCGACTACCTGGGCGCGGAGTACCGCTTCAATGCCGAGCGCAGCCAGGTCGGGCTGTGGCAGGCGCGACTGCAAGACATCTACCGGCAGGACTACTACAGCTTGAGCCACAAGCAGAGCTTCGGCGGCTGGCGCCTGGGCGCCAGCGTCGGGCTCTTCGACACGCGCGACGAAGGTGCCGCGAAGCTCGGGGAACTGGAGAATCGCGCGCTGACCGGTTTCTTCAGCGCGACCCGCGGCGGCCACAGCCTCGGCGCCGGCTACCAGCGCATGTACGGCGACGACGGGATGCTCTACATCGCCGGCACCAGCACGCCGTTGGTCAACGACATCCAGGTGCGCAACTTCACCAGCGCCGGCGAGCGCTCCTGGCAACTGCGCTACGACTACGACTTCGTCGCCCTGGGCATTCCCGGGCTGACCGCCATGGCCCGCTACGCCAGCGGCGCCCATGCCCGGACGAAGGCGATGGACGACGGCCGCGCCTGGGAACGCGACGTGGACGTCGCCTACGTAATCCAGAGCGGCCCGCTGAAGAACCTCGGCCTGCGTTGGCGCAACGCCATGCTGCGGTCCAACCATGCCGCCGATGTCGACGAGAACCGCCTGATCCTCTCGTATTCCCTGCCGCTGCTCTGAGCGCAGGGCCGCTCTCGCTGCTGCCCGATAACCGGCGATTGGCTGATTGGTGAAAAGGTATTGCCTGGGGTTATCGATGAATGCGCAGAAGTGATTATCCGCGCGGGAGCGGCCTGGCTACAGTCGGCCCAACGCAAGCGGCCATGCCGCCTCCGCGTCGAACAACAACAAGAAGGAAGCCCTCCATGAGCGCCATGAACGACCACGCCAGGCTGCTGTCCTCGGCGATCGCCACCAGCCGCCTGCGGCTCCTGCCTTTCCTGGTCCTGATGTATGTACTGGCTTTCATCGACCGGGCCAACGTCGGCTACGCGCGGGCCTTCCTGCAAGCCGACACCGGCCTCGGCGATGCCGCCTTCGCGTTCGGCGCAAGCATCTTCTTCATCGGCTACGCCTGCTTCGAGGTGCCCAGCAACCTGATGCTGCACCGCCTCGGCGCCAGGGTCTGGCTGTGCAGGATCATGGTCACCTGGGGCCTGGTCTCGGCGGCGATGATGTTCGCCGACGATGCCATGACTTTCTATGTCCTGCGCTTCCTGCTGGGCGTCGCCGAGGCGGGCTTCTTCCCCGGCATCATCCTCTACCTCACCTACTGGTTCCCGCAGCGCAGCCGTGCCCAGGCGCTCGGCCTGTTCTATTTCGGCCTGCCGCTGGCGCTGGTGCTGGGCGGTCCGCTGTCCGGCTGGCTGCTGGAGTTCCACGGCATCTTCGGCCTGGCCAACTGGCAGTGGCTGTTCGTCACCGAGGGCCTGCTGGCCTCGCTGGTCGGCATTGCCGCCTACTTCTACCTGGTCGACCGCCCGCGCGATGCCGGCTGGCTGAGCGACGAGCAGAAGCGGGCGCTGGAAGGCGAGCTGGCCGAAGAAGACACCCGCAAACAGGCACGCGGCCCGCACGGCTTCCTCAGCGCCCTGCGCAGCGGCCAGGTGCTGAAGTTCTGCCTGGTCTACTTCACCATCCAGATGAGCGTGTACGGCGTGGTGTTCTACCTGCCGACCCGCATCGCTAGCTTCCTCGACGGCCAGGTCGGCCTGAACGTCGGCCTGATCACCGCGATTCCCTGGGTCTGCGCCCTGGTGGTAACGCGCCTGGTGACCCGCCAGGCCGACCGCAGCGGCCAGCATCGCCAGCTCGCGGTGGCCATGCTGGGCATGGCCGCAGCCGGTATCGCCGCCTCGGCGCTGGCCGGCAACCTGGGCCTGGCGGTGATCGCCTTCTGCTTCGCCGCGTCCGGCTTCGTCTCGGTGCAGCCGCTGTTCTGGACCCTTCCCACCGGCTACCTGAGCGGTGCGGCCGCGGCCAGCGGCATCGCCCTGATCAACTCCCTGGGCAACCTCGGCGGCTTCGTCGCGCCGAACCTCAAGACCCTCATGGAAAGCCAGTTCGCCGACCCGCGCGCCGGCATGTTCGCCCTGGCCGCCGTCGGCCTGCTCGGCGCCTGTCTGCTGGCCCGGCTGAAGACTTCCGGATCCTCGTCCGTCCCGCTGCGAGCGCGGCAGGCCGGCTGACCCACACTACGCACCGATAGGAGCTGCGACATGAAAATCAAATCCGTCCGTACCCGCGTCTTCGAATGGAAGGGCAAGGTCGTCCCGCCGCAGGCGCACTTCTGCACCAATGCCAGCGACATCCTGTTCGAGAAGGGAGACGCCATGGGTTCGTTCCGCTTCCACGGCTGGCTGGTGGTGGAGATCGAGACCGACGACGGCCTCGTCGGCATCGGCAACTGCGCCCTGGCGCCGCGCGTGGCGAAGGAAATCGTCGACCTCTACCTGGCGCCGATCTGCATCGGCGAAGACCCGTTCGACAACGAGTACATCTGGCAGAAGATGTATCGCCGCACCCACGCCTGGGGCCGCAAGGGCATCGGCATGGCAGCCATCTCGGCGGTGGACCTGGCGATCTGGGACATCATGGGCAAGGCGGTGAACAAGCCGGTGTTCAAGCTGCTCGGCGGCCGCACCAAGGAGAAGATCTGGACCTACGCCTCGAAGCTCTACGCCAACGACAACCTCGACGCCTTCCTCGAAGAGGCCCAGGGCTACCTGAACCAGGGCTTCACCGCGCTGAAGATGCGCTTCGGCTATGGCCCCAAGGACGGCCCGACGGGCATGCGCAGGAACATCGAGCAGGTCCGCGCGCTACGCGAACTGGCCGGGCCGGACATCGACATCATGCTCGAATGCTACATGGGCTGGACCCTGGAATACGCCCGGCGGATGCTGCCGAAGCTCGCCGAGTTCGAACCGCGCTGGCTGGAGGAGCCGGTGATCGCCGATGACATCGAGGGCTACGTCGAGCTGAAGAAGATGGGGATCATGCCGATCTCCGGCGGCGAGCACGAATTCACCGGCCACGGCTTCAAGGACCTGCTGGAGCGCCGCGCGGTGGACGTCATCCAGTACGACACCAACCGCGTCGGCGGGATCACCGCCGCGCGCAAGATCAACGCCATGGCCGAGGCCTGGTCAGTGCCGGTGATCCCGCACGCCGGACAGTTGCACAACTATCACCTGACCATGGCCAGCACCGCCTCGCCGATGGCCGAGTTCTTCCCGGTGTTCGACGTCGAGGTCGGCAACGAGCTGTTCTACTACGTGTTCAAGGGCGAGCCGCAGCCGGTCGACGGCTATATCCAGCTGGACGACCACAAGCCCGGCCTGGGCCTGGAGATATCCGAAGAGCACCTCAAGGATTTCATCATCATCGAGTGATAGTCGGAGCCCACAGGAGGAGCCGAGATGCGGCTGATTCAATTCGAGGACCGGGCAGGGCAGCGCCGGGTCGGCGTCGTCGAAGGCGCCGGGATACAGGTGCTGCGCGGCGTGCGCAGCACGCGCGAACTGGGGCTGGCGGCGATTCGCGCGGGCAGCGGCCTGCACGACGAGGTGCTGCGCCGAGGCAGCGAGCCAGGCCCGGACTATGCCGGGTTGCTGGAGGAGGGAAGGGTGCTGCCGCCGCTGGATCATGACGACCCGGCCCATTGCCTGGTCAGCGGCACCGGCCTGACCCACCTGGGCAGCGCCGCGACGCGCGACCGCATGCACCAGCAGAACCAGGGCGACGAGACCGCGCTGACCGACACCATGCGCATCTTCAGGTGGGGCCTGGAGGGCGGCAAGCCACCGGCGGGCCAGGTCGGCGCGCAGCCCGAATGGTTCTACAAGGGCGACGGCGGCATCGTCGTGCGCCCCGGCGCGGACTTCCCGCTACCGGCCTTCGCCGAGGACGCCGGCGAGGAACCGGAGCTGGTCGGGCTCTACCTGATCGGCGATGACCGCCGGCCTTACCGGCTCGGCTACGCCCTGGGCAACGAGTTCTCCGACCACCTGATGGAGCGCCGCAACTACCTGTACCTGGCGCATTCCAAGCTACGCGCCTGCTGCTACGGGCCGGAGCTGCGAGTCGGCGAACTGCCGCGCCACCTGCAGGGCGAGAGCCGGATCCTGCGCGACGGCGAAGTGCTCTGGCAGCAGGCGTTCCTTTCCGGCGAGGACAACATGTGCCACAGCCTGGAGAACCTCGAGTACCACCATTTCAAGTACGCGCAGTTCCTCCGTCCGGGCGACGTCCACGTGCATTACTTCGGTACCGCCACGCTGTCCTTCGCCGACGGGATCAAGGCTGCTCCGGGGGATGTCTTCGAGATCGCCATGGCCGAGTTCGGCGCGCCGCTGCGCAATGGCATCGCCGCCGTCGAGACCGCACTGACGCCGGGGCGGGTGGTAGCGCTCTGAAGCCCCACCGCCGTGCATAGGCCGGAGCTCCACGAGAGACCCGCGGCACGGTTTCCTTCATTCCTGCGGAGCCTTGGCTCCAACCCCGCCGGCCATCCCCGGCGGGGCTTCCCCTGTATGAGGTCGACATGACAGCCATCCTCGGACACAACTTCATCGGCGGCGCCCGCAGCGCGGCCGGCACGCTCTTCCTGCAAAGCCTCGACGCCGCCAGCGGTGAGGCGCTGCCGTACCGCTTCGTGCAAGCCACCCCGGAAGAAGTGGACGCCGCCGCCGAAGCCGCCGCCAGCGCCTACCCGCACTACCGGCAACTGCCGGCCAGCCGCCGCGCGGAATTCCTCGATACCATCGCCGCCGAACTCGACGCGCTGGACGATGATTTCGTCGCCATCGTCTGCCGTGAAACCGCGCTACCGGCCACGCGCATCCAGGGCGAACGCAGCCGCACCAGCGGCCAGCTGCGCCTGTTCGCCGAAGTCCTGCGGCGCGGCGACTTCCATGGCGCGCGCATCGACCGCGCCCGGCCCGAACGCAAGCCGCTGCCACGCGTCGACCTGCGCCAGTGCCGGATCGGCCTCGGCCCGGTGGCGGTGTTCGGCGCGAGCAACTTCCCCCTGGCGTTCTCCACCGCCGGCGGCGATACCGCCGCGGCCCTGGCCGCCGGCTGCCCGGTGGTGTTCAAGGCGCACAGCGGACACATGGCCACCGCCGAACGGGTCGCCGCGGCGATCCTCCGCGCGGCCGAGCGCACCGGCATGCCGGCGGGCGTATTCAACATGATCTACGGCGGCGGAGTAGGGGAGCGGCTGGTACGCCACCCCGCGATCCAGGCGGTCGGCTTCACCGGTTCGCTGAAGGGTGGCCGCGCCCTCTGCGACATGGCGGCCGCCCGGGCGCAGCCGATCCCGGTGTTCGCCGAGATGAGCAGCATCAACCCGGTGGTGCTGCTGCCGGCGGCGCTGAAGAAGCGCGGCGAGGCCGTGGCCGACGAACTGAGTGCCTCGGTGGTGCTCGGCTGCGGCCAGTTCTGTACCAATCCCGGGCTGGTCATCGGCATCCGCTCTGCGCAATTCTCGGCGTTCCTCGAACGCTTCGCCGCCCGCATGGACGACCAGCCGGCGCAGACCATGCTCAACACCGGCACGCTGGCCAGCTATGAAAAAGGCCTGGCGGCGCTGCACGCCCACCCGCGCGTCCGCCATCTCGCCGGGCAACCGCAGGAGGGCCGCCAGGCCCGGCCGCAACTGTTCCAGGCGGACGTCAGCCTGCTGCTGGAGGGCGACGAGTTGCTGCAGGAAGAAGTCTTCGGCCCGGCCAGCGTGGTCGTCGAGGTCGCCGACCACGCCGAACTGAAGCGCGCGCTGCATGGGCTGCACGGGCAGCTCACCGCGACCCTGATCGCCGAAGCGGAAGACCTGGCGTCCTTCGCCGACCTGGTACCGCTCCTGGAACAGAAGGCAGGACGCCTGCTGCTCAACGGCTACCCGACCGGCGTGGAAGTCTGCGACGCGATGGTCCACGGCGGCCCGTACCCGGCCACTTCGGACGCCCGCGGCACCTCGGTGGGCACCCTGGCCATCGACCGTTTCCTGCGCCCGGTGTGCTACCAGAACTACCCGGACGCGTGGCTGCCGGAAGCGCTGAAGGATGGCAACCCATTGGGGATTGCGCGGTTGGTGGACGGGATCGTGACGCGGGCGGCGGTTGCTTGAAAGGGGTGCCAGGGAGGGGCGAGGTCTCGAGCGGAGCGGGACCTCGCTGGCGCGGAAAAAGCCGGAGAGGTGCGCGGCAGGACGCGGGGGAGCGGGCCGAATCAATCTCCCGGCGCTGTTGCCCTGGCGTGCACGACGCTACAGATGCTCGTCGAAGAATCCGGCAATCCGATCGAAAGGAATCCTGTCCAGCCGGTCGTACAGGTCGACATGACTGGCTCCCGGAACGATCAGCAGCTCCTTTGGCTCTGCGGCAGCGGCGTAGGCGGTCTCGCTGAAGTAGCGTGAATGGGCCCTTTCGCCGTGGATGAACAGGATCGGGCGTGGCGAGATCTCCTTGATGTAGGTGAGGATCGGCATGTTCATGAACGACAGCGGCGTGGTCATCGTCCAGGCGTTACCGGAGTTGACTGCCCGCGGGTGGTAGCCACGGGGTGTCATGTAGTAGTCGTGGTAGTCGACGAGGAACTGTGCCTCACCACCCTTCAGTTCGTTGTAGGGCGGCTGATAGGCGGGGGTACCGCTTTCCGCGTCCTTCCAGCGCTGCTGGCCCAGTTGTTCCAGCGTTCGCGTGCGCTGTTCGAGGGTCACGCTGTCGTTGTAGCCCTTGGACATGACCCGCGTCATGTCGTACATGGTGCTGGTCACCACCGCCTTGACGCGCTTGTCCACGGCCACCGCGTTCAGCGCCATGCCACCCCAGCCGCAGATGCCGATGACGCCGATGCGCTCGCGATTCACTTCCGGCAACAAACTGATGAAATCCACTGCCGCGCTGAAGTCTTCGGTATTGATATCCGGCGAAGCGACGTTGCGTGGCTGACCGCCGCTCTCACCGGTATACGATGGGTCGAACGCCAGCGTGACGAATCCGCGTTCGGCCATGGTTTGCGCATACAGTCCGGAGGACTGCTCCTTGACCGCGCCGAACGGACCGCCGATCACGATTGCCGGCAGCCGATCGCCGCCACGGTTCTTCGGCAGGTACAGGTCAGCTGCCAGGGTGATGCCGTAGCGATTGGCGAAGGTGACCTTGCGATGTTCGACCTTTGCGCTCAGGGGAAAGGTCTTGTCCCACTCCTGGGTCAATTGCAGCTGCATGTTGGTTCCTCCGGTGTTTGACGAAGTCGTTGCCGCCGGACTGGTCTGGCAGCCGACGAGAGCCATCAGCGCACCGGCAAGGACTGCGCCCCTCAGGGCACCCTTGCGAGAGCGAGCTCGATTGCTGTGCTTGGTTTCCATGGCGTTCTCCATCGATCAGATCGACGTGGTGGGATTCGGCTCGACGACCTGGCCTGCGGCGCGAGGCAAGTCGCGTCCGGGCGTTCCCGGGGTCTAGCCGGCCGGGGCTTTCGAGCGTGCGGTGAGGATGGTCAGGAAGGCTGCGATCAGCAGCATCGCGGCGCTGGCGAAGAAGGTCGCCTGATAGCCAGTGCGATCGAACAGCAGACCACCCAATGTGGAGCCCAGGGCAATGGAGAGTTGCACCACGGCGACGAACAGGCCGCCACCGGCTTCGGCGTCCTCTGGGAACACCCTGGCGATCCAGGCCCACCAACCGACGGGGGCCGAGGTACCGGTCAGTCCCCACAATCCGAGCAGGACGACAACGATGGCGGGCCAGCCGCCAAGGACCGTCAGTACCAGGGCGATCAGGGCCATCAGCAACGGGATGGCGACCAGTGTCTGGAAGAAGCGCCGTTGCAGAACCCGGTCGATCAGCAGGGTGCCGATAAAGCCCGCTGCACCGATCACCAGCAGTACCAGCGAAACATGCGCGCCATGTACGCCGGTGACCGTCTCCAGGAATGGTCGCACATAGGTGAACAGGGAAAACTGGCCCATGAAGAACAGGCTGCTGGCGAGCATGCCGAGCATCACACCGGGACGCTTGAGCAGAGCGAATACCGTGAACACATTGCCCGGGCCGGGAGCACGCGCGCCGGCCCGCATGGAGGGCAGGGTGGTCCATTGCCAGGCCAGTGCCACCAGGGCTACCGGCACAAGGCAGAGAAAAGCCCCTCGCCAGCCGATGAGGGTGCCTAGCCAGGCGCCCAGCGGCGCGGCCACCACTGTCGCCAGAGCGTTGCCGCCATTGACGAGGGCCAGGGCTCGCGGCACGTCGTTGGCAGGCACCAGGCGCATGGCCGTGGCTGCCGACATCGACCAGAAGCCGCCGATCACTATGCCGATCAGCGCCCGGCCCAGCATGTAGACGAAATAGTTTGGCGCGAGCGCGACGATTGCGCCGGACATGCCCATTGCCGCCGTCAGTCCCAGCAACAGCGTCTTGCGGTTCAGGCTGCCGGCAACGGATGAAATGAACAGGCTGGTTAAAACGGCGAAGGCGCCGGAGATGGCGATGCCCTGGCCTGCCATGCCCTCGGTAGTTCCCAGGTCGTTGGCGATGGGAGTCAGCAGGCTGACCGGCAGGAACTCCGACGCGACCAGTGCGAAGGCGCAAACCGCAATGGCCAGGACGCCACTCCAGGAGCCCGATTGTTCAGGGTTTTCGTTGGCGGTATCGAGTGCGCGGGTTGTCATGAAAAAACCGGCTTATCCAAAGAGTGAAAAGAAGAGATCAGCTCCGCTGGTGACAAACGCCTGGGCTGAGTCGGCAGGGAAGGGAAGTCAGGGTGCGGTAGGCGGAGATGATTGTTGCAAATGAATATTCGGGTATGCGGCGGCCTGTTACTAGCTAAACAATTCTTAATGGGTATATAAGCTCTACTAATTAATGGTCCGTGGAAGAATTGGCCATGATCAAACGTAACCTCAACGACCTCCTGTCCTTCGTTGCCGTCGCCCGCGAGGGCACCTTCACCCGTGCCGCCGCCCAACTGGGCGTGACGCAGTCGGCATTGAGCCAGTCGATAAGCGGCCTGGAGGCGCGCCTGCAGATCCGCTTGCTCACCCGCACCACCCGCAGCGTTTCGCCCACGGCGGCAGGGGAGCGCCTGTTGAATGCCATCGGCAATCGCTTCGACGAGATCGAGGCGGAACTGGACGAGCTGTCGGCGCTGCGCGACAAACCAAGTGGCACGGTTCGCATTACCTGTGGCGATCACATCCAGCGAACCCTGTTGCTACCCAGGCTCACCCCGTTGCTGCTGGAATATCCAGACATCAAGGTGGAGTTCGACATCAACTATGGCTTTCGGGACATCGTGGCCGACCGGTTCGATGCCGGCGTACGCCTGGGCGACACCATAGACAAGGACATGATCGCCGTGCCGATTGGGCCGCCAGTGCGCATGGCGGTCGTCGCGGCCCCGGCCTACTTTGCGGCACATCCGAAGCCCAGGAGTCCTCGCGATCTGGTCGACCACAACTGCATCAACATGCGCATGCAGTCCGGCGGCGGCCTGTATGCCTGGGATTTTCAGCGGAAAGATCGACACGTGAACGTCCGTGTCGATGGACAGCTCATTTTCAACACCTCGCCGAATATCGTGGATGCCGCGCTGGCGGGGCTGGGAATCGCCTGGCTCCCCGAAGAGGAATTCGCTCCGCATATCGAGGAGGGCCGGTTGCTGCGAGTGCTGGAAAACTGGTGCCCACTGTTCCCTGGCTACTACCTGTACTACCCGAACCGTCGGCAACCATCGCCGGCTTTCAGCCTGGTCGTGGATGCGCTGCGTTACACCAGGCCCAGGGGAACGACCATAGGCGGCGGGTAGCGGGCATGCAGGGACTCGGTCGCCGGCCACTCATCACGGGGTGGACGATCTGTGAAAACGGCGACAATCGCCAGAGATGCGACGTTTGACCATCCAGCCTCAGGCACCTGCTGTTTTTCGGACACAGGTTCAGGCCAGCTCACAGACACGCGACGCATACGCATGGTGGGAAGAAATGTTCGAGGGCGAGGACCTCCTGGCCAACCTGGGCCGGAGGTTGTCGTCGGAGCGCGAGAACGAAACATCCTTGCGAGCGATGTCGAGGAACCCGGCGACAACGGCGCCGGGTTATTAACTATCAGTGTCGGGCAAGAGGGCGAGATTCGAGCCGAAAGCTCAATCGCAAAGGATGTGAGTTCCACCTAGGTCATATTTAATTTAACATAATATACATTATGCGAATCCATGGTGTTACGGCCAAATAGTAATGGCGTCTAGGGTTTCCCTCCTGCATCACAGGAGGCACGCCATGACTGCGGCAACTTGCGGATGGGTCACCATGAGCATGCGGGAGCTGGATCGCCTCAAGGTCATCGAGGCAATCATCGAGGGTCGGTTGAAACCTGCCGCTGCGGCGCAGCGTCTGCGCCTGACGACACGTCAGGTGCACCGGCTGGTTCTGCGTTATCGCGAGGACGGCCCAGCCGGCCTAACATCTCGTCGACGTGGTCAGCCGAGTAACCGGCAGTTGTCGCCAGGTCTGGAGAATCCCGCCATTAGCTTGATTCGACGGAACTATAGCGACTTTGGTCCAACTCTGGCCCAGGAAAAACTGGTCGAGTGCCACGGCCTTAAGCTGGCCAAAGAAACGGTACGACGGATCATGGTTGATGCCGGCATGTGGGTACCGCGCAAGCAACGGCCGCCCAAGGTCTATCAGCCACGCAACCGGCGCGCCTGTTGCGGCGAACTGATCCAGATCGATGATGGAAAGCCGCTGGCCTTCTACAGCGACAAAGCCAGCGTGTTCCGCAGTAACCACAAGGCGCCTCAGGGCGGCGACGGCTATACCCAGTTCGGCCGAGCGATGTACGAGTTGAACATCGAGAGCTGCGCCAACAGCAGCCAGGCCAAAGGTCGTGTGGAGCGTGCGAACCTCACTCTGCAGGATCGCCTGGTCAAGGAGCTGCGGCTTCGCGGAATCAGCAACATGGCCGACGCCAATGCCTTTGCAGCCCACTTTATGGCCAGCTACAACGCGCGTTTTGCCAAGCCGCCGCGCTCTGAGCATGACTGCCATCGCCCGCTGCACAGTGATGAAGATTTGGAGCTGATCTTCGCCTGGCGAGAAGCGCGGCGGGTTTCGCAGCGGTTGACCGTGCAGTACGACAAGGTGCTGTATCTGCTAGCGGACACTCCGCAGTCCCGTCGCCTGGCGGGTGATCACGTCGATGATCTACCACTACCCGAATGGCCGCATCGAGCCCAGGGTGGACGGCACCGCCCTCCCCTTTACCACCTACGACAAACTCTGCGAGATAGACCAGGGTGCCATCGTCGAGAACAAGCGCTTGGGTCATGTGCTGCAAGTCGCCCAGCTCGTCCAAGCGCAGCGCGACAATCGGCGCTCGCAATCGGTACCGGGAAATCCGCGGCAGTCAACGCAAGGCAAGATGCTGTCGAAGAAGGCGCAGCGAGAACTGATGCCGGAAGATATCGCCGCTGCCCTGGATAACACGCCACCATCGAGGCGAAGTCGCCATGCGTGAGTCAGCGCCGAGGCACTGAAGATACTAGTGGTTGCCGGAGCTGCGCGGGACTTACGTGCTATTCCTGCGCCTTCCGGCCACGGTTGGCAGCTCCAAGTGCGCTACAGTCCCGACGGTCAATATTACCCGCTACGTTCTCGACGTGAACTTGTGCGCATATTTGGATCACTGGACTCGCTTAATCGGTACGCAAATCGTTTGGGCATCCACACGTATAGCGTGGAGTTATAACTGTGACACGAATTTCCCCATGTGGGGAGTCGACAGGTTTCTAGAAAAATAGTTCGATAAGTGTAGCGACTTTCGTTTGCAAACCGCTACAAATAGCGCTGCGGGCCAACCAGCTGAGCTTTTCCAACACCTGACAGTGTGGAATAACGCTTCTCCGAGTTCCGGAATTAAGGGCGATGGTATCCACATATTATTTAGCGGGCGTGATAATTTTTTATCTGGCCCTCTTTATCGAAGGAGAGGGCCAGATAACACTAGATCGCTGCAAAATAGGCCAGCAGCAAGGCTACTGCGGTCGTATAGCGGAGACCCGATTTGATCGTATTGAATACGTCGCTGAAGTTGGGAGCGTCCAGACGTAAACCAACACCAGGTCCGACTAACGCTTTGATATCCTCAGGGAGCGTCATTGCCTGCCAAGTACCAGGAGTCAGTGTCCTCAGATTCACACCGTAGGAAACCAGTAGTCCGGATTCCTGCGAAATGCCTCCGGATGCATCCGTAGAGAAACCAACGTCGGTTGGATAGACGTTCGGACTGCCCTTGAAGCGGTCAAGATATCCACTGCCGAAACGGGCTTTTATTCGATCAAGATTCTGCGCCATGGAGGTGAGCAAAGGAAGTATCTCAACGTTGCAAACACGTTCCTTTTCATTAACCATCCTGAAACCAATGGTTACGCCGTTGGCTATTTCCTGGGCAAGCAACGTCGAGTATTGCTGGTCCGCTTTGCTGATGTCTCCGCCCGGAATGAATTCCGGGTGTAGCCTCAGCGGAATGTCCCATGCCTCTATAGTCTGTGCTTCGGGGAAGACAAAGCCAGGATTGCATTGACGGGCAAAACCCTTATAGATATTAGCCAGGGATTGACCAGGATTCTGGTAGATATTGATCTCGGCCATCGTCGCCACCTCTAGAGTCCCAGGGATCGTTGGAGATAGTCCGCGCGATTGTTCAATCGCCTGGCTATGCCATCGCTCGGATCGGTACTGTTGGGAGTACCATTCCAGTTCCTCAACTCCCTAATGGCGGCTAGCCAGTCGCTCTGGGAAATAGCAGTCTCAAAGTTTGGGAACGAGGAATACTCACCATAGTGGTAATACAGGTCTGTCACTATGGTTTTGACCGCCGGAGGTAAGGTGCTCCACTGCTGGAACTTCACCTTCATCCGATCAGTGACCTTGATCATCTTGGCGGTAAAGAGGGACAGCCCGTCTTCATCTGTGAGTACCGGGATGAGTTGGGGTCATGCCGAGATAAAGGAAAATTAGGACATAGTGGTTCTATCCTATTGATATAAATAGAATTTCACTTGGCCTGTTTGTCCCGCCTGCCTCATGCCCGGAAGCGTCTATGCTGATCTATTTGCATGCATAGGGGCTGAGCGATGGCGGCTTTGGAGAGAACGGCATATCCACGACTAGCAACTACCCTCAGTGCGAAGGACTTACACCGCAACTATTCGCTTTCCTCAGGAGAGCTTGACTGGATTTCCAGGACAGCTCGTAGCCCAGCCCTTTCCCTTGGGCTGGCAGTCCAGCTCAAGGTATTCCAAGAGCTCCATTACTTTCCTCCCCTAGACGAGATACCTCCAGAAATCACTGACCACATCAGGAATACACTCGGTTTTGGCCCTCGTATCACTTCCCGCTATACCAACTCGCGTACTTTTTATAGGCATCAGGCGGCCATTCGTGAGTACCTCCAGATCAAGGCTTTCTATGGTAGTGAAGCGCTCACCATAGCTCTCCACCTTGCGCACGAATCTGCCGAGGTACTCGACCAGCGGGCGGATATCATCAATGTGCTGATCGGCGAGTTGCTGCAGCGCAGCTACGAACTCCCAGCCTATTCCACCCTCAATGACGCTGCTGAGGATGCCTTAGTTGCAATGCAGGAGCGGCTATTCAATCTCGTTGTGACCAGGGCGCCAATTGAGGTGGTCTACAAACTGAAAGAACTGCTCGAAACGGATTTCGGGCGACGCCAAAGTGACTTCAACGCCCTCAAGCAGGCACCCAAGAAGCCATCCCGCAAACACTTGGAAGTGCTGATAGATCACATGGCTTGGCTCGAGAGCTTTGGGAATCTAGATGCCATTTTTGATGGAATCGTCGATACCAAAATCCGCCACTTCGCTGCCCAAGCTGCGGCGTCGGACGTCGCCGAGCTTAAGGACTGTTCGCTGCCGAAGCGTTACACGCTGATGCTTGCCTTGATCTATCGGATGCGCGTGCGGACTCGGGATCACCTAGCCGAGATGTTCATCCGGCGAATCTCTACGATTCACAAACGTGCCAAGGAAGAACTAGAGCAAATCCAAGCACGGCAACGTCAGAAGCTGGAGCAGCTGGCGGCCACCCTGGACGGTGTGGTGCAGATTTTGGTTCAGGAACCGGATGACCAAGAGGCAGGTAGCCTGATTCGGGAATACCTCTCCCCCGACGGCAACCTGGAACGGTTACGCGAAACCTGTGCCGAAGTCCAGGCTACCGGCGGTAATAACTACCTGCCGTTGATCTGGAAGCATTTCAGGTCCCATCGCTCGCTGTTGTTCCGTCTCAGCCACCTTCTCCAACTGGAGCCCACGACTCAGGATCGGTCGCTGGTTCAGGCACTTCAACTGATACAGGACAGCGAGAATTTGCACCGCGTGTGGATCGACGAGCACGTCGACTTGTCGTTTGCGTCGGAGCGCTGGGTCAAGGTCGTTCGTCGTCCTGCCAGTGAGGGGCCACCGACCAACCGGCGCTATCTGGAAGTTTGCGTATTCTCCTACCTGGCCAACGAACTGCGATCCGGTGACATGTGCGTACAAGGGTCGGAATCCTTCGCCGACTATCGCAAGCAGTTGCTACCCTGGGACGAATGTCTCCAGCGACTACCAGCCTACTGCGAAAAGATGGAACTGCCTGGCACGGCGAAGGAATTTGTTACCTCCCTCAAGACCCAGTTGGAGGAAACCGCGCAGCAACTGGATGACAAATTCCCCTCTTGCCGAGGGGACGTATCGATCAACGAAGCCGGCGAACCGGTATTGCGCCGAGTGACGGCGCGCGACATCCCGCCATCGGCCATCTCGCTACAGACGGCCCTCATGCAACGCATGCCGGCCAGGCACGTACTCGACATCATGGCCAACATCGAGCACTGGATTCAGTTCACTCGACATTTCGGGCCGATGTCCGGCAACGAGCCAAAGCTCAAAGAACCTGCCGAGCGCTACCTGATGACGATCTTCGCCATGGGTTGCAACCTCGGCCCCAGCCAGGCCGCGCGGCATCTGGCCGGTAATGTCACCCCCCACATGCTTTCCTATACCAATCGCCGTCACCTCTCGCTGGAGAAACTGGACAAGGCTAACCGCGAGCTGGTGGAGCTCTACCTGCAGCTCGATCTGCCCAAACTCTGGGGCGATGGCAAGGCGGTGGCTGCGGACGGCACCCAGTTCGACTTCTATGACGACAACCTGCTGGCCGGCTACCACTTCCGCTACCGCAAGATGGGAGCCGTTGCCTATCGGCATGTGGCCAACAACTACATCGCTGTATTCCAGCACTTCATCCCCCCGGGCATCTGGGAGGCAATTTATGTAATCGAGGGGCTGCTCAAGGCCGATCTCAGCGTCGAAGCTGATACGGTGTATTCCGATACCCAGGGCCAGTCGGCCACGGTGTTCGCCTTCACTCATCTGCTTGGTATCAACCTGATGCCACGCATCCGCAATTGGCGCGACCTGGTGATGTGCCGGCCGGATCGCGGCGCTGCGTATAAGCATATCAACCGCCTGTTCACCGACACCGCCGACTGGCACCTGATTGAAACCCATTGGCAGGATTTGATGCAGGTCGCGCTATCGATCCAGGCGGGCAAAATCTCCTCGCCTATGTTGCTGCGAAAACTCGGTTCCTACAGCCGGCGTAACAAGCTCTACCACGCGGCACAGGCACTGGGCAGCGTGATCCGTACGATCTTCCTGCTCACCTGGATCGGCAGTCGCGAGTTGCGCCAGGAGGTTACCGCGAACACCAACAAGATCGAGTCCTACAACGGATTCTCCAAGTGGTTGTCCTTCGGTGGCGACGTGATCGCCGAGAACGATCCGGACGAGCAACAGAAGCGACTGCGCTACAACGACATGGTGGCCTCGTCGGTGATCCTGCAGAACACTGTGGACATGATGCGGATCCTGCAGAAATTGGCCCGCGAGGGCTGGCAGTTCACCGATGAAGATGTGTCCTTCCTCAGCCCCTACTTGACCAGCAACGTCAAGCGTTTCGGCGAGTTCAACCTCAAGCTCAACCGGCCGCCGGAGCCCTGGATCAAAGACTCGGTGTTCCAGCAGGCAGCCGGGTCCATCCGCACTGGCAAGCTCGGTACTGCGGAAACCGAGGAGATGACCTGATGAACATTCCTCCTGCGTCATTTCGCGTCACGCCCTACGGCGAGGTAGATGCCGAGGCGCTGGAGCGTTTGCATGACGACTACGACACCATCCAGTTGCTGCGTCTAGTCGATGGGCTGGATCTGCTGCTGAAGGAAATGAACAACATCGGCGGCCTCAGGGATGGCCTCCTGCGGGTACATGCCATGGCGAAAACGGTGCTCGATGGTGCGGCACTATCGGTGTCTGTGACGGAAGGCGGCAGTATCTGGGAGGAAGCCGAGTCGCTTGATGAGGATCTGGTGGAACTGGGCAATTGGCTGGCCAGTGTCAGAGTTCAACTGAAACCCTTGATCGAACTCATGCCGGTCGATCCTCATTAACCAGCTAGTCGCCAGCGACACCGAGCAAGCTACTGACTTCTGAACGGCTCGACAATCTGACCCACATAGCCTGTTGGATAGTCCCGGTCACGCAGTCCTACTTCGGCGCTGCTGGGCTTGCTTGCGCTGTCATAGAAGGTTCCAAGCAGTTGATCCCACACCAGCAAGAACTCACCAAAATTGACCTGCGCATCCTCGAAGTCGCGTTTGTGATGCCAGCGGTGTGTTTCTGCAACGCCGATGACGCGCCGTAGCGGGGTTTGGGGAGCAATGGAACCAAAAACCAACGTAAGCCCTACCACCTGCGCTCGGTGCCTTCTTCCCAGGCATCCGCCTCGATGAAGCAGTTGCGCATGTCGGCTTCCTGGCTGATCTCGGTCAGCAGGTCGTGCACGGTCTTGTCCAGCTCGTCGTCGCTTCGATACGAAATGGCCAACTCGTAGTGGCCCGACTCCAGCCGTTTCATGCCGTAGGGTTCCAGGCAGTAGCGCTCGATGTTCTCCTTGGCCCGTTTCCGGCCGCGCACGAACTTGCTGTTATTCACCACCGCCAGGCGCAGGGTGACGGTGGCCACCCGCTCGACAGCGGGCGGCTCTGCCGGCGATGACGACGAGGCCGTGATCTGCTGATCGCGTGACCGGGCGCTCTTCTGGTATGCGCCGATCTCGACACCCCGGTGGCGCAGGTAGCTGTACAGTGTGCTCTTGGAGATGTGTAGCTTCTCGCCGATGGCGCTGACGCTCAGGCGACCCTCGCGGTACAGCGTTTGCGCCGCCATGGCGGTGGCCTCGGCCTTGGCGGGCAGACCCTTGGGACGGCCACCGATCCGGCCCCGCGACCGTGCGGCCGACAGGCCCGCCTGAGTCCGCTCGCGGATCAGCTCGCGCTCGAACTCGGCCAGCGAGGCGAACAGGTTGAACACCAGGCGGCCTTGGGCATGGGTGGTGTCGATGGGGTCATTCAGGCTCTGCAAGCCGACCTTACGCTCTGCCAGCTCGCCGACCAGCTCGACCAGGTGCTTGAGCGAGCGCCCGAGGCGATCCAGTTTCCAGATCACCACGGCATCACCCGGACGCACGTTGGCCAGCAGTTTGTCCAGTTCCGGACGGGCGCTTTTCGCGCCGCTGGCGATGTCTTGGTAGATGCGTTCGCACCCGGCCTGTTTCAGGGCATCGACTTGTAGGTCGGCTTTCTGATCCCGAGTGCTCACTCGCGCATAACCGATCTTCATCAAAAGTACCGTTTACTCGACTACGTTAGTAATAGTTGAACTTTGATAAAGCGTACCAGTTATTTGAACCGTAGCGTGGGGAGCTTAACGAACCGAGCCATTCCTCGATAGAGTTCGGCAAAACCTTGGTTTTCCCGAACTAACCAGACGCCACAAGGGTTTGCGGGCAGGCGCTGGGCTTAAGTGCACTTTCTGTTCCGTTGCTCCCCAAACCCCGATATCACCCAGGTCGACAAACGGCTCTGTTGCAAAAATCGTGAAGCTTGAGCATGCTTGGCGGAGATTGGACGGACGGAACGATGACGGATTTCAAGTGGCGCCATTTCCAGGGTGATGTGATCCTGTGGGCGGTGCGCTGGTATTGTCGCTATCCGATCAGCTATCGCGACCTTGAGGAAATGCTGGCGGAACGCGGCATTTCGGTCGACCATACGACGATCTATCGCTGGGTCCAGTGCTACGCCCCGGAGATGGAGAAGCGGCTGCGCTGGTTCTGGCGGCGTGGCTTTGATCCGAGCTGGCGCCTGGATGAAACCTACGTCAAGGTGCGGGGCAAGTGGACCTACCTGTACCGGGCAGTCGACAAGCGGGGCGACACGATCGATTTCTACCTGTCGCCGACCCGCAGCGCCAAGGCAGCGAAGCGGTTCCTGGGCAAGGCCCTGCGAGGCCTGAAGCACTGGGAAAAGCCTGCCACGCTCAATACCGACAAAGCGCCGAGCTATGGTGCAGCGATCACCGAATTGAAGCGCGAAGGAAAGCTGGACCGGGAGACGGCCCACCGGCAGGTGAAGTATCTCAATAACGTGATCGAGGCCGATCACGGAAAGCTCAAGATACTGATCAAGCCGGTGCGCGGTTTCAAATCGATCCCCACGGCCTATGCCACGATCAAGGGATTCGAAGTCATGCGAGCCCTGCGCAAAGGACAGGCTCGCCCCTGGTGCCTGCAGCCCGGCATCAGGGGCGAGGTGCGCCTTGTGGAGAGAGCTTTTGGCATTGGGCCCTCGGCGCTGACGGAGGCCATGGGCATGCTCAACCACCATTTCGCAGCAGCCGCCTGATCGGCGCAGAGCGACAGCCTACCTCTGACTGCCGCCAATCTTTGCAACAGAGCCCGACAAACTGCTGCACGGTAACGAGAACGTCGTCTGCGCCGATGCCGGCTACACCGGCGTCGAAAAGCGCCCCGAACATGCGGGCCGCGAAGTGATCTGGCAGGTCGCAGCACGCCGCAGCACCTACAAGAAGCTCGATAAACGCAGCGCCCTGTACAAAGCCAAGCGCAAGATCGAGAAGGCCAAGGCACAAGTGCGAGCGAAGGTCGAGCACCCGTTTCGAGTGATCAAGCGCCAGTTCGGTTACGTGAAGGTGCGCTTCCGTGGCCTGGCCAAGAACACCGCTCAGCTGGTGACGCTGTTCGCGCTGTCGAACCTATGGATGGCGCGCCGACATTTGCTGACTACCGCAGGAAAGGTGCACCTGTAATGCGGAAAATGGCTGCTGCGAGGTGCTCGCGGCGGCCAAAAACGGAGAACTGAGCGGGTTACCTGGTCGATTTTGATCGACGGCCCGCTTTCAAAAGCAGCAAGGGCTGAAGTCGACCGGAAATACAGGGTTACTTCAGACCTTCCCTTATTGAGATAGGACGGCCGTTTATTATTCAGCTGTGGTCACTGGCCGTTTCCTATCATTGCTGCCGAAAACTAACCGGAGCATGAGTAACTCATTACGATTCTGAAAGGTTGCCCGGCCTATGCCGGGCAACGCAACAACTCAGCTTTCGTCCAACCCCCATATCCAGTGGGCATCGATCAACAGCGACAGATGGGTGCGCAGCGTATCCGCGTGGGCCTGCAGGGCGCTGGTAGACGATGCGACGGCTTGCCGGCGAGCCAGCAACAACGACTGCAGATCCACCTCGCCCAGTTCGTAGGCACGCTGCATCTGTGCTTCGTTCTGGGTCATGGCAGCGGCGCCATCCTTCGCGATCAGGTAGCTCTCGTAAGCACCTGAAGCCAGTTCGACGTCACGGGCAATCCCGGCTTCCAGCTCGCGTTTGGCCAGGTCGACATCCTCGCGAGCCGCATTCTCCTGGGCCAGCGCCTGGCTGTAGCGAGCACTGCGCGACCCGCTGGGGATCGGCATGCTGAAGCTGACACCGTAGATGCGCTCACGGTTGCCCTGCTCGGAGGCGGTGAATACCCCCAACGTAGGATCCGGCACCCTGTCAGCCTTCGCCCGGGCCGATTGCCCCTGATTTCTCAGCAGAGAGGCTTCGACCCGACGCAGCACATCGCTTTCGGCCAGGATCCGCTCGCGCCAGGTGTCGTACTGACCGAGTTCGGCCGAAGGAATGGGCAGATCAACCACTTTGCGCTCGATGCCAGGGAAGCGCCGCGACAGTGTTGCCCAGCTCGCAGCGGCTTTTATCTTGGCTTCGTTGCCTTGTCGCAGTTGCTCGGCCACTTCCGCCTTGACCAGGCTTACATCCAGCTTAGAGGCGTCACCCGCACGGTTGCGTTTTTCCGCCGCCGCCAGGCTTTCCTTGGCTGAGGCCAGGCCTTTATTGGCGATGGTGAGCGCGTGCTCCGACACCAGCCAATCCAGCCACAGGGTCATCAGTTCCCGCGCGGCTTCATGACGGACTTCGCCATAGGTGGCATCTGCCAATCGCAGCGTTGCCGAACTGATGTCCTGGTCGGCACTGGCCTTGCCAGGCAGGCGCACCGTGCGCTCGATACCCACGTTCCATTCGTTGTAGTTGGGGCCAGCGTCGGTACGCCGTTGCTGGCCGATTGCCGTGGCCGTCCATTCATAAGGCGAACGCCGGATGATGCCAGCCTCCAGCATGGCGGCATCCATGCTGGAGCGTGCCGAGGCCACGCGGGGATCGGCGTTGAGCAGCGACACCACCAGCGGCTTGGGCAGAATGTTTGCCGGAGCGGCAGGTTGCGCCACGGCCGTGCCACACACACTGATCAGCAGAGCCAGGGGAACAAGGCGCTTCATCACACGAACTCCCCAAAGTTACTGACCTGGACCGTCCAATAGCGCAGCCCGGTATTTGGAAACTCCTCCTTGAGGGATTGCAGCACCTCCGTGAGTTGCTGCCGTTCCACCACGAGTTGGATCTGCACAGCCTTGGCCCGCCCCATGACACGCTCCATCGGATTGAGTGCCGCGGTGGACAGCCCGTGCGCCGCAACCGGTGTGCTGGTGAAGATCTGGTTCCCCGTCACGACCAGGAGGTGGTCGATGAGCTTCTCCTCCAAGCTTGGGGTGCAGAGCAGCGTCAACCAGGTATCAGGCATCTTTGGCCTCCTTTTTCGCGTGGGCGAATCGCAGATAGAGAATCGGGAGCAACATGAGGGTGAGCGCGGTGACGGTGATCAAACCGCCGATCACCACGATGGCCAACGGCCGCTGGATCTCGGAGCCGGGCCCGGTAGCGAACAACAGTGGGACCAGACCGAAGGCGGTGATCGAGGCGGTCATCAGTACCGGGCGTAACCGGCGACGGGCACCCTGGAGCACCACTTCCCGCAGTGGCAGGCCTTCGCCATGCAACTGGTTGAAGTAACTGACCAGCACGATGCCGTTGAGCACCGCGATACCCAACAAAGCGATGAACCCCACCGACGCTGGCACCGAGAGGTACTCGCCAGTGACCCACAGCGCGACGATGCCGCCCACCAGGGCGAAGGGGATGTTGCTGAGGATAAGCAACGCCTGGCGCACGGAGCCGAAGGTCGAGAACAGCAGGACGAAGATCAGACCAAGCGCCACGGGAACGACGATGGACAGCCGGGCAGCCGCACGCTGCTGGTTCTCGAACTGGCCGCCCCAGCTGATGCGATAGCCGTTGGGCAGTTCCACCTGCTGAGCCACCAGCGCCTTGGCCTCCTCGACGAAGCCGACCAGGTCACGACCGCTGACGTTGGCGATCACCACGCTGTAGCGGCTGCCCATTTCCCGGTCGATCTTCACCGGGCCATCGGCACGCTCCAGTCTCGCCACGCTGCTCAGCGGAATGGTCTGGCCATCCGGCGTGGTGATCCGCACCGCGTTGAAGTCCGCCGGCGACGTGCGCACCGACTCGTCCGAGCGAATGAGGATCGGCGTGCGCTGGTTGCCTTCGATCACCAGGCCGGCCTGCTGGCCTTCGATCTGCACGCGCAGTGCATCCTGGATGGCCTCGACGCTCAGGCCGAAACGGCCAGCCTGCAGCCGGTCGATCTCCACGCGCAGATACTGCACACCGTCGTTCTGCACGGTGTAGACGTCCTGGTTGCCCTGCACAGTCTTGAGCAGCGACTCGATCTTGCCGCCCAGTTGGCTCAGGGTGCCCAGGTCAGGGCCATAGATCTTCACGGCGAGGTCGCCGCGCACACCGATGATCATCTCGGAGACGCGCATCTCGATGGGCTGGGTAAAGCTGTAGCCGATACCCGGCATTGGATCGAGCACCTTGCGGACCTCGTCCATCAGCTCTTCCTTGGTGTCCATCCGCCATTCGCTCATGGGCTTGAGCAGCAGGTAGGTATCGGTCTGGTTCAGGCCCATGGGATCAAGACCGATCTCGTCGGAACCGGCCCGCGCCACGATGCCCCGGATCTCCGGGACCGCTGCCATCAGCGCGGTCTGGATCTTCTTGTCCAGCTCGGCCGTCTGTTCGAGGCTGACCGATGGCAGTTTCTCGATACCCACGATCAGGTCGCCTTCATCCATGGTCGGCATGAAGGTCTTGCCCACCTGGGTGTAGACCAGGCCAGCGACGACCAACATGGCGCCAGCGATGATCGCGATCAGTTTCTGCCGGCCAAGCCCCCACTCCAGCACCGGGCCATAGATGCCCAGCAGCTTGCGGGCAAGCCAGGGGTCTTCGTGCTTGACCTCGCGCAGCAGGTAGGAGGACAGCACGGGGATCACGGTCAGCGACAGCAGCAACGATCCCGCCAGAGCGAAGACGATGGTCAGCGCCACCGGGACGAAGAACTTGCCTTCGAGGTCCTGCAGGGTGAGCAGCGGCAGGAACACCGTGATGATGATCAGGATGCCGGACGTCACCGGTACCGCGACCTCGCGCACCGCCCGGTAGATGATGTGCAGACGCGGCAGCTTGCCACCGGAAGGATCGGTGGCCAGACGCTGGACGATGTTCTCGACCACCACCACCGCGGCATCCACCAACATGCCGATGGCAATGGCCAGCCCTCCCAGACTCATCAGGTTGGCGGACATGCCGACGAAGCGCATCAGGATGAAGGTGATCAACGCCGCCAGCGGAAGTACCAGGGCAACCGTCAGCGCTGCGCGAACGTTGCCGAGGAACAGGGCCAGCAACACGATGACCAACACGGTGGCCTCGATCAGCGCCTTGGACACAGCCCCTACCGCTTTATCGACCAGCGACGAGCGATCGTAGAAGCTGGTGATGGTGATGCCTTTCGGTAGTGTGGCCTCCAGTTCCTTGAGCTTCAGTTGCACACCGGCGACCACTTGGCGGGCGTTGGCGCCAGCCAGGCCGAGCACCAGGCCTTGCACAGCCTCGCCCTTGCCATCCTGGGTCACCACGCCGTAGCGGGTCAGGGTGCCAAGGCGAACCTCGGCCAGGTCGCCAACCCGCACCGGGCTGGAGCTGTTGGAATTGACCACAACGGCCCGCAGGTCATCCAGGGTGCGGATGCTGCCCTCGCTGCGTACCAGCAGGACTTCGTCACCTTCACCCAGTCGGCCGGCACCGTCGTTACGGTTGTTGGTGTTGACCGCGTTGGTCAGCTGCTCAAGGCTCACGCCGCTGGCAGCCATGCGGATGGGATCTGGCAGTACCTCGAAGGTCCTGACCTGGCCACCGAGGGAGTTCACATCCGCCACGCCAGGTACGGTACGCAGCGCCGGCCGGATCACCCAGTCGAGCAGGCTGCGACGTTCGACCAGAGACAAGGTTGTACCGTCCACCGTGAACATAAACATCTCGCCCAGCGGTGTGGTGATCGGCGCCATGCCGCCACTGATGCCGTCCGGCAGGCTGTCGCTCAGGTTGCCGAGACGCTCGGAAACCTGTTGCCGCGCCCAGTAGATGTCAGTGCCATCCTGAAAATCGATGGTGACATCGACCAGGCCGTACTTGGTGACCGAGCGCAGGATCTTGGTCTTGGGAATACCGAGCATTTCCACTTCGATCGGCACGGCAATCCGGCTTTCAACTTCTTCCGGGGTCATCCCCGGTGCCTTCATGATCACCTTGACCTGGGTGCTGGCCACATCAGGGAAGGCATCGATGGGCAGCCCACGGTAGGCATACCAGCCCGCGCCGGTCAGCAACAGCGTCGCCAGCACCATGAACAGGCGCTGGGACAAAGAGAATTGGATAAGACGGCTCAGCATCACTCACCGTCCTCTTCAAGCCAGGCGCCTTTCAGCGCAATCACGCCGGCGACGGCAACCTGGTCCTGTTCGCTGATGTTGCCCTGGACACGGACCAGTTGCCCCGCGCTGGCTTCGACCTTGACCGGGCGGGCTTCAAAACCGTCGGGCGTGCGGACGAACACCACGGAGTCGGTCTTGTTGCGAGCGACGGCAGACAGAGGGATGTCCCAGGATTTGCCAGCGGCCTGAACCGGGATCTCCACGGTGACGAGCTCGCCGGGACGCAGGGCGCCGTTGGCATTTTCGATTTCGGCGCGCAGCACCACGAACTGGCTGGTAGCCGAGAGGGTCGGGCTCAGGTTGATGACACGCCCATTAATGCCCTTGTCGACCACCGTTACGCCCGCGCCCGGCTGAATGCCAATACTGGCCGCGGCCGGAATCTGCACGTCCAGCCACAGCGCATCGACCTGGGTGATGTTCAGCAGCGACGTGGCACCGTCGACCCGCTGGCCGGGCCGGACCGAGATGTTGCTGACAATGCCGTCCTGAACGGCGCTGAGGGTGATCCTGTCGGAAGGAATCCCGGAGCGGATGACCTGCTCGATCATGGCCGGGGTCATTCCCGCCAGGGCCAGTTCGGCCTTGGTCTGCACCAGAGTCGCTTCCGCTTCCTTCAGCGTTGCCTGGGCTTCCTGCGCCCGACGCTGCGGAATGATGCCCTCATCGAACAGCTTCTGTTCCCGGGTGTAGGCCTGCCGGGCCAGCGTGGCGCGGGCAGATGCCTGCAACAGCTGGAGCTGGAGCTGGCTCATCGCCGGACTGGACAGGCGCACGACCGGCTCGCCTTTGCGAACGGCCTGGTACTCGTCCACCAGCAGTTGCACCACCACACCTTCAAGTGGGGAACTGACGATCTGCTCCGCTTTCGGAGGCACGACAACCTGGCCGGGATATCGCGTGCTGACCGTCTGTTTCATGCTTTGCACAGCAGACGTCTTGATACCCAGCGCTTGAATCTGTTCATTGGCGACAGAGAACTTCTCAGCACTCATGGCAGGCCCTGAAATAATAAAAGCGATGGCGAAAGAGAGCCCCTTTACACTGCGCAGATAATGTTCGTTATTCATCGAAAGTTCCCCGTGAAGCGCCATGACATGGGCATGCTTTAGACCTGTCTTTGAGGATTTTTAAATCGCAAGGCGAGCGCGGTCGCAGGACACACATGAGTAACCCACTCGTCTGCTGCACCCTTTGCATGGAAGGAGATTGTCGTAGACTCCTCTACAGGTTCGATTCTAGAGGGGGTGACTATCAGGAACGTTACCGCTGAATTACAAATTTGAAGGATTCCACCTCCCTCCTGATTTTCGTTTTAAGATTGGGCGGTTGCAGGAGCTGAGTGCAACACGGTTATTGAATTGAGGCAGGAGCATCAT